>Ga0325402_1003973_pt1 | contig 13557 bp, 7 predicted proteins | sample PopdelMetagenome_22_FD_207212 | JGI IMG/M metagenome (GOLD analysis project Ga0325402, IMG submission 207212) | Populus deltoides microbial communities from Bellville, Georgia, United States - Xylem-PdKOR-R3 | ecosystem: Host-associated > Plants > Phyllosphere > Stem > Wood/Secondary xylem... | reverse complement strand
TTCTCATCAACTTCTTTGTCTTCTTTATTATTATTATTATTATTACTATTATTGTTATTGTTATTGTGTTGTTGTTAACTATAATTTATACAATTAACCTCCCTGTGGTTCGACCCCGGTCTTGCCGAGTTATTTATTACTTTGATACTCCTACACTTGGGAAAAAACATCAATCTTTTGGTCGTGTCAATGCTTATTTCCAAGAGGAGTTGGGGAGTCTCTACAAGATAGCGTGGCTTGCCTCACTAGCTTACTCGAGCAAGCATTTAGAAATGCCTCTGGTGAAGGTTCTTCCAACCGATCTGTAACATTTGCTCAAACCCCATAAACAACTCAACCCGAAGAAAGAATGGGCGAACATGGTCAGGAGCCCCAACACAATCCAACATTTGCGTAGTCAACAGTATTAGCGCCAGCCCCTGCATTTATAAATGCATTTGCCAATGAGTCCCACAAGACAAAGTCATCTAATGATATTGATTAAGATAAGATGACAGCACTAAAAGCCAAAGTCAGTGTTATTGAAAGGGTAGACTTATATAACCTAGTACAGGCCGTCGAAATGTGTCTGGTCCCGAATATAGTTGTACCAAAAAAGTTCCAAGTTCCTGAATTTATTGAATATGCTAGAACTCAATGCCCCATGACTCATCTCAAGTCCTAATGCAATAAAATAATAGAAGGAGTACACGATAAGAAACTGATGCACTTTTTCTAGGATAATTTAAATAAGGCAACATTGAATTGGTACATAAGATTAAACAACACAAAGATCTGGTGGATGCTTTTGTCAAGTAGTACAAATACAACATGAACATTGCTTCCGATAGAACCAACTTGTCCAATATGGAAAAAAAGGATAAAGAAAGCATAAAGAAATATGCCCAGAGATAGAGAGATCTAACTACTTAGGTGCATCCCCCTCTCTTAAATAAAGAAATGGTTACTCTATTTGCCAACATGCTTAAGGCGCCATACTACAAGCATGTGATTGGTAGTTCAGCATAGCAATTCACTAACGTTGTGGCAGTAGCTGAGCGCATAAAGTAAAAAGTTAGGAGTGGTAGAATTTCCATGCCCACCAAGAGAAGAAGTTTTGAAAGGAAAAGGAAGGTGGTCGACTATATTGAAGGTAGCTACAGGGGCAGGAAAAACCAATTTCAAAACTACAACACTCCATCCTTTCTATCCCAAATTGCCAGCATCAACTCCCCATTTTCTACCAAAAAACCCGAGCTCCAAAACCTTTAAGCCGAAAACCAAATTGAAAATTTCCAGAAGAGGAATTACAAAAAGGGTTTAGGAAAAACTACCTTTATTACCGCTGCCCCTAAATGAGATGTACCAGAAGCTACTAAGTATTGGATATGTAACTCCTAAACCCTTAGCACCTCTGCAACCACCTTACCCTAACTAGTATAAACCCGACCTCATCTACGAGTACCATGCTGGCACTGCAGGACATGGTATTCATACTTAATGGGCAATTGAGGGTCAAATTGCATAAATCCTAAACCAACGACTAATGTGAAAAAGACACTGAAATTGAAGTTTGGTAGGGGCAAAATTGTATAAATTAGAAGTTTAGGGTCAATTAGGGGTGCAATAGAAATAAATTAAAAGATAGAGGACCAAATTGAACTTTGACCAAAACCTTAAATTAAAACCCTAAAAAATACATAACAAAGCCGTTTTCAATAGTAAAAAGGGGACCTGACGATGCATCATCTACTGACTGTTCATCTTCTTCTTCATTTAAACCAGAAAAGCTACTTGAGTGGCTTCCTTTTCAAGGCATTTAATGCTTTATCTCTCTATTAAATTTGACAAAACTTGCATGCAAATGATGGCATGACATCTGACTACATCTTAGTATGGTTCTTTTTTACTGATTGACACCACAATGGCCGCAACGCCACCCCAAAGTGGCCAACCAAGCCAGCCCTTCTGCAACAATTTTTTCAGGTCATGATGGCAATTTTGAGCCAATAGTTGGGTCCTTCCCAGCTGAAATAAAGGCCAAGATTTGTCCTTAAAAGAGACAAAGTGTCCCTCTTCCACCCCCTATAAATAGGAGTGGATTCCATGCCCTGAGGGAGGAGAAAAGAGAGCCTAAAGTTAGTGAAAAATTAGTTTTTCTTCCCAGATTTTTTCTTCTTATCTGCCAACCATCTTCCTCCTCCTCTTCTATCACTTTTTCACTGCCAGAGCTGCCACCAATAACAGTTCAACCTTCCTAGAACTGTCAGCTAGAAATCTCTCACGGTTAGTAACCTTCTTCTTCCTTTATTTGGCTGTAAACAAAGCAGCCATTTGCATGTAGAACATTGGTTCTGCATGCAAAAATCAACCAATTCACATGGTCACTAGGTCGGGCCAGTAATTGTGTGAAGATGGGTTGGACCCATTCTAGCCTAGCTCGTGATTGCTGGGCCAGGTTGAGCCCATAAAAAAAAGAGAAGCCTGTTGGGTCGCCAATCAGCCCAACTTGGCCTGGTTCAACCCAGTTGGCCAGGTTAGCCCCATCCCATATATTTAATAATAATATAATAATGTAATGATATTAAAATAGAAAAAGACCTTAAAAAAAGACCAACGAATAGAAACTTGACCTGGAAAAACAATTAAACAACAATGCAGCTTACCTCGGATAGGGCATATTGGGAGTGATGCATCTTTTCCTTACATTACTAATCCCTTACCCGAACTTTCATAGACCATAAGTTTTCTAGTAACCATAATACTAAGTGGCGACTCATGAACTTTATAATCATAACTTTATGATTATACTCAAAACCATTTCCTTTTCAAATACCTCTCAAGAGGCTTAACACGTCATTTCATTATTATATACAGGAAAGACAACAGAAGACAACATCAAATTCTTAAACATAAATAAAATTGCATTTGTTATCATAATTTTTCAATATGAACTTGTGTTTTGTTTCGAAGGTTTTTGCATGATATTAACATCCAAATTTAGAAAGTATAATTTCACTAACCAACTTGAAAACCTATGCTAGACAACTTATGATCAACATATGCATGTACAATGCTCATCTCCAGTTATGGTTAGATGAAATGGATACTAGAAAGAAACCAAGAACAACACTTTCATTCATTATTTAGATACCTTATATTTGCTACCTAATGTAAAAAATAATTGTTGAACTTTCATGTTTTAGATTATTTAATACAATCTAGTCATTAAAAAGTGTTACACTAAGCTGTTGAATCAACACATTTAAAAAAGACAGATTAAGAATGGAAAGAAAATGAAGTTCACGATACACCTCATATTAAACACACACATTAATAGCACCCACAAACCTTTATTCTTAATCTGGGATTAGAAAGGACTTGTTAAAATTGGCAACATCTAAGATTCATATAAGGTTTGGTAGCAAGAATTAAAAGCAATATATGAATTACTATTTATTTTATCTATTAAACACCGAAAATAAGAAAACATTACTCAATGATGCTGACAACTTTAGCTATTGTTGTTACTCATTTTTGGGCCCTCATATATATAAAAAAATTTTTTAAAAAAGAGAAAATACAAAAAAAATTGAAAAAAATGGTAAAAGAAAATAAAAATATATATATCAGTGAGAACAATATACCAGAACACCCAGAAAATCACCAAAGATTGGTTGAGAAAAATCAAAATATACAAAATTGAAAATTTTGACAATGCATTTTTGACTGATGAAGGCCCTATTGGCAAAGGAAAATTCAATTTGAGGAAAGAAATTCAAAATTAGGTATTCAAAGACTCAATTGGAATTTTTCAAGGTCTAATTGAATTTATTGAGGGCTTAATTGTAAGAAAAATTATTTTTTAAAAAGTCAATTTAGGCTTTAATTGGAAGAAATTAAAGTTTGGTGTTGAATTGCAATTTTTAAGAGTTAATTTGGTCAAATCAGGAGCTTAATTGTATAAATATTGAAGTTTAATGGGCAAGGCTTGATTGAAGAAATTCAAAATCAAGGACCAAACTTAAAAAGGCACATGAATGTAAGGGCTGGAATTGACAAAATCAGGGGCCAAATTAAAAAAACTTGGAAGTTTGTTGGTCAATTGATGTCAAAATACATAAATTCAGAGCAAAAAACTAAAATGAAAATATCAATGAACTTTGGGGCAAACAATTGAGTTTGACAAGGGTGAAATTACATGAAAGTAAAAGTGTGGAGGCAATTATGGGTACAATAAAAAGCAATTGGAAGAATAGGGACTCAATTAAAATTTTTCAAATCCCAAATTCAGAACCTTAAACGACGTGTTGTTAAGACTTAATGAAAAGAAGGTAAATGACAGGTTGTTCGCCAGTTTGCACCTCTAATTTGATAGTTTTTGCTGATCAAGTTGACAATTTTAAACGCATGAATGTGGAGTTACAAACCTTTAAATTGAGAAATGTTGGATTCAAATAAAAGGTATGCATCACCTCTACCAATTTCAGATGGTCTCAGGCGATGATGATGTCAGAATTGCTCCGACGAGGCCTTGAAAGTGGGTAACTTAGTCAGCCCCGATAGTGCAACCATTATGCAAAACACAATATGGTTTCCGTGTGTTCACACACAAAGGCTCCTCAATAAGTTCTTATCAAGAGTTTATAACACTTCCCTCAAGATCAAGAAGTCAGAAATGGATTCAAGACCTCCTCAAACCCTAGTAAAACCCTATAAATACCCTTCCCAAGATCAAGAAAAGAGGGTTGGAAAAAAAAAAGAAAAAAGAGGAATAAAAAAACAAATATTGACAAGGAAGCTAAGTGTGAAGGTTTGAGAGGCTAACACAAAGTTTTCTCAAGTTTTTAAAGCTTAACAAGTTTGTGAGAGGCAAAACTTTTCAAAGGAAAGAAAAGAAAGAGAGTAGTTGTTTTAGGTTTATTATCTAATCCAAAAACAGGCCTTTATGGCCTGCTTAAGGTGTTTTTTATATATATTTGTTTTGGTTTTATATTAATATTTACAAGTATAGAAAAAAGGTTTGAAATGTTTAACAAATGATGCATTCATCTCTTTGTTTGTGATTTTTATTTAATGAAGTTATTTTGAAGTGTTTTTTTAATGTTTTTGATACATTAAAGTTGTTGCTTAAGTTTGTTTTTTGATATACAATGTTGTTTTAGGTTTTATTTAACTTAAGTTATTTATGTTAAAGCAAGAGTGTTTAACTTGAGTTTGTTAGGCTTGTTCACGCATAAAATGTATTCAAAAAACCAATTTTGAATCCATGTTGCATGAACATATAAGTTATTTTATGTTGATTGTAATTTTTTTATTTGGTGCCTTGTGCTTGATTTTGATGCTTTGATGTTTTTATGTTAGTTTCTTAGTTTAAATATGTTTGTGTATAATATTGTGATTTGTTGGGATAAAAAGAGCGTGCTTTAGAAGCCAAAAATTCTATTTTTTGAGATTGACAGTGGTTGCCTTTACTGGAGATTTTTCTGGGTTTTTTAGGCATGTTTTTCGTGTTTTTGGAAATAATATTGCTTTAGCCTCTAAATTCAGACCATGTTTGGTCCATTTCTTTACACAAAAACCTTAATACGCATGATTAGTAGATAATCTAGTGTTTATTTGCATCAATAACATGTTTTTTTTTTTAGGTTTTAATCCTAGGGTTTTCATTTTGAATCAAAACTCATTTTGATAAAAACAAATCATGACATTTTAGTGATAATCGAAGTGAATAGATGCTGGATCATTGATCCTTGCATAATTTTCAACATGTATGTTCATTTTTTTTGATAAAATCTGATTTGTTTTAGAACCCATGTTACTGGGTTCATGTTCGGTGTTCTTGATGTTCTTCATCTTTTTTGTGTGTTTGATCCGTTTTGTTTAAGAATTTTTGAGTTTTGGTGTTTATTTGAGTGTTTAATGTGTTTTTTTGGCTTTAGTTTTGTTTTTGGGTTATTTTCGGGTCAAATCAAAATTTTTGGTTTGGTTTATGGTCTAACCAAAATTTTTAGGTCGACTTGGTCGAATAAAAAAAACTGGGTCAAAGGGTTTAATACCCTGTTTGGTTTTCTATAGTTTTTGTTAAATGGTTTTTGGGTTTAAGAATGTGTTTGACAAAGTCCCCTTAAGCTTATTTTTAGTAGTTTTATTACAAAGAAAAATTGATTTTTGTCAAATAAAGCCTTAAAAAAATTTCTTTTTTCTTGCATGTGACTAAAAATCCTATAGTTATTTAAGCATTTGTTTTTTAAAAAAATCTAAAATACTTTCACATGTTTTTATTTAAAAGTTATTGTATGGATTTTACAACAAGTTTGTAAAATTCCAAAACAATTTTTATTTTATTTTAATATATGATATTATAAACTTATACGTAAAATATATTTTTAATATTAAATAAAAAGTCGCTTTATTTTATTTTTTTTTGTTAGCATTAGAACGGTTAAGTTTTACACCATCTTATTTAAGAGAACTTTTTTAAAACCTTAAAGTGACCAATAGTTAGAAAATACAACATTTTCATAGCTTATATCAGATAAAATAAACAATGCAACTTACCTTAGGTAAGATGTATTAGAAGTGCTAATACCTTTCATTTACGCAATCTGTCCCCTAACTTAGACTCTAAGACCAATTAGGGTTTCTAGTGACCAGAATACTAGGTGTGGACTCTCATTCCCTTCTTTTCTACTAAGAAAGATCAAGAATTCCTTGTCTTTTCCACCCACATCATTCCTGATAATCATGATCCGGATGGAATCGCCATGACGCCGCAAACGTGCGATAAAATAACGACTCCACTAAGGACCTGTGGATTAAGCTATGTTTGTTTATCTGATTATTGTGTTTGATTTTTTTGTACATTTTTATGCTTTAATTTTATATATATCGCGTATGCTTTTATATATTGGATATGGATTAATGCCTCATGCATCACCTGCTTTAATTTTTGAAAAGCACACATATACTTCGAGGTTAGGTAGGGGATTAGCGATCTGCCATATGACTATTGGTCAGGGTTTAGATATGTGAAACACCCAATTTATATCTGAGTGCGTGCTTAGTAATGGTAGGCATACGTGCCTTAACCATTCCTCGAAATACCTCCATACTGTCATTACAAAGATTGTCACTGGGCAAATCTGAAACTCTTTTAGAGAACAAGTAGTAAATTTATCCCATATCTCACTTAGAAGAATTAAAACCAGCCCTTAGGGGTGTATGCTCCCTACACATGTTTTGCATCAAGGTAAGCCTTTTATGAAGTATCTTAAGTTCAAGACTTACAGGTGACATAATGGTCATTACTTAGGAAATTTATGTTGTAGAGTTTAGGAAAGAATTAAAATGCTTATTTATTATGCAAGAGTTATGACTGTGTGTTACTCCTTGAACAACGAGCGCATCATAACAAATACATACTCATACATTTAGCATGCATGTTCACAGGTTGAAACATAGGTCCCTCACCGAAGGTCTATTACACCTGACTAAGAGAAGGAATGGAAAACAAAGAAAGGGCTTATATAGAGGCTCATTATCAAAAGAAAATTGAAAGCATCAAAGTTAAAGTGGCTAAACTCATAAATTTGCTCGAGCATCTATAAAACCTCTTGTGAAGGCACCGACAGCTCATGTCCCTCATACACCTCAAAACTTGGGGGCAGATTCAATGATCAATCAATATTTTATCCCTATTGCCCCTGTCCAACCAACTCAAACTCCGGTTATTGTAGTTTGATAGCTAAAGGACCCTTTGATGATAGATTTGTTGGTCATATGGACCATGATAAATGGATTGCTTTGGAAGAGAGATTGAGAGAAGTTGAAGAAAATGATTTTATTGACACTGTATTAGCAATTGAAGTTTGTTTGGTTCCAAACATTATGGTGCTAAAAGATTTTAAAGTGTTGAACTTCATGAAGTTTACTGGAATACAATGCCCAAACACCCATCTCCGGTCATACTGCAACAAAATGGATGAAGTTAACCACAATGATAAAATACTAATATATTTCTTTCAGGATAGTCTTATAGGATCTACCTTGAGTTAATATATAAGATTGGATAATGCCAAGATCAATAAGTGGAAGGATATGACAGATGCCTTCTTGAAGCAGTATAAAATCAATCTGGAAATTGCTCCTGATAGAAACAACCTTATAGTCATGAAGAAGGGAAACCAAGAGTTTGTAAGAGCATACGTATAAAGATGGTGAGATAAAGAAACACATGTCCAATCTCCACTAATAGAAACAAAAATGGTGATATTATTCGCCAACATCTTTAAATCCCCATATTATGAGCATCTAATGGGAAGTTCAACTTAGCAATTTTATGGTATTGTGAGGATCGCTGAAAGAATTGAACAAGTTATCAAAATGAAAAAAATTGAAGGTCCTACCACAGGTTTCGAAACAATGACGAGAGATGAATTGGAAGATGGCTCTCAGGTGAGAAATCTTAGTTATATGGTCCAACCAAATCTCATTGTAGCATCATTTGCTCAAGTGTCTTTGTCAAAGATTGACATACCTCTGTCACTCGAGTATGTCTACCAGCATATGTTAGACTCTAGATGAGAGATGTGAATATCATGTTAGGGTCCTGAGCTATTCGATTGAAAATTGTAAAAAATTCAAGTATCACATCTAGAAGTTGGTGAGTGAAGGACAAATTGAGTTTGTAAAGAATGGTGATACCTACCATATAGACACTTCGATCTTCAGCAATGATCAGTAGCTTGCAAAATGCTGACAAGACATAGATAATATGCAGTTACTCAGAGAATGATCATTGTATTTTGCTTCAATATGTTTTTCATGTATCATGACTGCATAATGTAATTTCAATTAATTGTACTTTGTTCTTTGTCTTATGATTATTTTGAAAGAGATGCTTCTTTCAAAGGGTATTTTAACAAAACATCTTGATCAAACTCCAACATGTGAAGTTAAAGCTAGTCCATCTTGAAAAAAAAAATATTATAAGAGTTTTTGATTGTAGAAATGATTTGATGTTTGTTAAAATGACATGGAGTGAATAAACAAATATTAAACTCATATATGAAATTAAACCACACATCATATGAGCTAAGTTTAAACAATATACATATTGACATGTAATGGATTCAATAGTTATGGACTCGTAAATCATGGTTCTTTGCAAGTCTAAAATATTATGCTAGACAAAGTCAAAATTTATCGGTTCTAACTGACCTAGCTTGAAATGAGAAAATACCATCTTTGGTTATTCCTTTCACAATTCTTAATATATATATATATATATATATCCCTTGAAGTCCTAATCTACGCCTATTGGAATATTTGTTTTAAAAAAAAAACTCTAACATGGATCACACCACACACTAGGAACAAGTGAAAGATTTTTTATTGAAAAGATAAAGATAATGATAGAATCAATGGTGAAGGAAATGCTAAAAACAAAAGATTGAGAAAGGGCTAAAAGAAGAAAAAGCCATAAATAGAAAAGGCGAGAGATATTTTAATTAAAGAAAGGCATAAAAATGCCAAAAGTTGATGACTGAAGGGGCATGAATGAAAAAAAAAAAGAAAGAAGAAATAAAATTGATGGAAAAACACACCTAAAAGATCGAAAGACAAGAAAATGAAATACCATGTCTTTTAGTATCTATGATAAGCCTCTTGTTAAGGAAAATATGATTGAGATTATTGTGTCTTCAAATAACTAGATAAAAGATAAGGTATCCATCAAATGAGGAGTAAGAGTTGCTTTATGGCCTATATTAAGATAACAAAAAGATGAAAAAATATTATGAGATAAATGATGAGCAATTAGCTTTACTTTTCTCTTTAAGTTTGAAATTGATAATGAAAGGAATGACATGGTTATGAAACTTCCTAAACCATTGATTGATCGAGGTGAAAATTATGGTTGAAATGAATGACAAGATTATATTTCATATTTCTTACAAATACAACAAAAGAAAGAGTGAAGTGAATAGTTGATGGTGGTCTTATATCATTAAAACCCTCAAACACCTTTTTAGTCTATGAATTTCCCTTCATTTCATAACCATGAGTCATAGCCTGTATTATGATTTGAATCTATAAATAAAGCTCTCAAAACATGAAGAGCTTTTTCATGAAGGTCATGGCTTCACGAACTAAGTTACTGGTTATTATACATGCCGATAAAAAAGTTGTTCAAAAGAGACAATCTTTCTCGATAGAACCTCGAGTTTTGACTCAAACCTTTTGCTATTGAAATCTATAAAAGGTCACCTTATCGTATACCATTAAATGATATACCCAAAATGAGAGAATAAAATTTAACACAAAGAACAATAAAAGAGCCAAAGAAGTTGTTTTAATCTTAAATCGAGTCAATATCTGTTTTCAAAATGCAAAATAATCAAATAATTGCATGTATTGAATGGTTTGTGTCGCATCTTTAAACACTTTTAATTTTTAAAATACTTTCAAAACTAGCATCTCTTTGGTTTCATTTCGAAAATGAGATAGGAATGAAGAAATTTTTTGAAAGTCCGTTGTTAGCTCTTGAGAAAAAAACGATTATTTGAAAGCAAGTGCTTCATTGATGGGTTGCGTAAGATCCTTTATGAAGATAGTATAAAGGAGCTTGGTCAAATGAGTTGATAATGTTCAGATCAGAAAAGAAAAGTATGGTTCAACTAAAAGCAACTTCATGACTGATTGACAATTTAAGATGAGGTCGACACCGTAAAATATTTTGATAATTGTTGGCACGATGCACACAACTAATTAGAGGGTACCTTTTGAAATAATCCAAGAAGTTGAATGATAAGTTGAACTTTTTCATGATAAAACAAGCAATGTCATACCTAGGGGCATGGTCAAGCTTTAAATAATGAGAACAATAATCATTACAGATAACCCAGGATGGGCACTGTATTTACATTTGAGTGAATGATTGACATACCATAAACTTGAATGAGTTGGTGAATCAGAAAACCAAGAAAGCTTTAGATAGCAAGTAAAGGCACCCTATGATGATGAAGTATCAAAGAGGGGGGGATATATTTCAAATCAGTTAAGGATGTATGCTTATCATCTAACCTTAAAGCATTGCGTAAATATTTTTTATTTTTTCAGGAAAAATCCTCAATGACATCTAGTAAGATTTTGATGAATCTGAGTTGACAAATAAAGAATCCTTGAGCTATGATAGCAAGGAATCTCAGTTAAACCCCGCAATCAGGAAGTATTAATTGTTAAATCTTGCAATCAGGAAGGAAAGCGAGGAGAACCCTACTATTAGAAAATTCTCAAGAAAATAAAAAGATCAATCTTGTCATCAGGAAGAGTCTTCAGGTAAACCTTACAATCAAGAAACACCAAATTTTCAAAGCCTGCAATCAAGAAGTATTAGTTAAACCCTACAAGCAGGAAGCACTAAGTTCAAATCTTGTGATCGAGAAGTATTAGTTGTTAAATCCTGCAACCAGGAACGAAAGTGATGAGAACCCTACTTTTAGGAAATTCTTCAGAAAATAAAATAGATCAATCCTGTTAGCAGGAAAAGTCTTTAGGTCAACCTTACAATTAGGAAGCACCAAGTTTTCAAACCCCGCAATTAGGAAGTATCAGTTAAACCCTTCAATAAGGAAGCACCAAGTTCAAACCCTGTGATTGGGAAGTATTAGTTGTTAAACCCTGCAATCAGAAAGGAAAATGAGAAGAACCATACTATTACAAGAAAAAGAGAAGATCAACCTTGTCATCAAGAAGAGTCTTCAAGTTAACCCTGTAATTAGGAAACACCAAGTTTTCAAACCTCACGATCAAGAAGCATCAAGTTTTCAAACCTTGTGATCAGGAAGTATCAGTTCAACCCTGCCATAAAGAAAGATAGGTAAACCCTGCAATCAGAAAGCATCAAGAAATTTAACCCTATCATCAGAAAGGATAGATTTCAACCCTGCAATTAGGAAACACCAGGAAAGTTCAAAAAGAGCTTGATTAGACCCTATCATCATGAGAGGAGAAAATGAAGAACCCTACCATTAAGAATCCTAACCCTACAATCAGGAAGAAAAGTGAGAAGAACCTTAGTATTAGGAAATTCTTACGAGAAGAAGAAAGTTCAAACCCTATCATAAGGAAGAACATGAAAAACTACTATTAAGAATCTGAGTTTTGGGAACCTACCATCAGAAATCTCAATTTTTAATTCAATAATAAAAATGTTTTGAATTTAATCAAAATAGTTAACTACACCCTTAAAAAGCTCCAATGATCGCTGAGATTCAAGATTTCAGGTCAATTGAGTTGAAAAAAAAGATAGTTGTACAGGAGAATAGCTATTAGCATACGATTCTTCTAGTAGCTGTAAGATTTTGGTTTTGATTAAAGGAAATTAGAAGACTGAAATTTCAAGTTAACCGAGCTGCAAACAAAGATTTTGGTTCTAGTTAAAGAAAATTACCAGATTAGGGATTCAAGTTGACCAAGATGAAGGCAACTTTTGATTCGGTTAAAGGGAATCACTAGATTGAGATTTTAGGTTAACCGAGCTGAAGATAAAGATTTTGTTTCTAATTAAAGGGAATCACTAGATTAGATTTTCAAGTTAACTGAGTTGCAAATAGTGGCTGCCTTTACTAGAGATTTTCTAGGTTTTCCAGGCATGGTCTAGAGAAAAGTATTGTCTTAGCCTCTAGATTCAGACCATGTTTGGTCTGTCTCTTTGCACAGACATATTCGTTATGCATGATTAGTAGATAATTTGGTGTTTATTTGCACCAATAACATGTTTTTGATAGGTTATAATATTAGAATTTTGGTTTTGAACCGAAACCTATTGTGATAAAAATTGTGATGTTTTAGTGATAATTGAAGTGAATGGATATTAGAATATTGATCCTTGCATGATTTTGAATATGTATGTTCATTTTTTTTAACCAAATCTGGTTTGTTTTGGAACCCATATTGTTGAGTCATGTTCGGTGTTCTTCATTTTTTTGTGTGTTTGATCCATTTTGTTCAAGAATTTTTGAGTTTTTGTGTTTATTTGGGTGTTTAATATGTTTTTTTATTATTTAGTTTTGTTTTTAGGTTGTTTTCGGGTCAAATTAGAATTTTTAGTTTCGTTTATGGTCAAACCAAAAATTTCAGGCCAACCTAGTCGGGTTGGGTAAAATAAAAAGGTGGGTTAAATGGTTTATACCCCGTTTGGTTTGCCATAATTTTTTTAAAGGGTTTTTAGGCTTAAGTGTGTATTTGCAAAACGCTCCTTAAGCCTATTTTTTTATAGTTTTATTACAAAGAAAATTGAGTTTTTGCCTAGCAAAGCATAAAAAAGTAAAATAAGAATATTTGTTTTTTTCTTGCATATAACTAAAAATCCTAAAGTTATTTAAGTATTATTTTAAAAAAATCTAAAATAGTTTGACATGTTTTTTTTTAAATATTGCATGAATTTTAGACACAAGTTTGTAAAATTTCGAAAGATTTTGGCCTACATTTTAAAAATACCAAAACAATTTTTTTTTGTTTTTTTAATATACAGAATTACGGCATAAGGGATAAATTTTCATTATTGCAAATAGG
>Ga0325402_1003970_pt1 | contig 13558 bp, 10 predicted proteins | sample PopdelMetagenome_22_FD_207212 | JGI IMG/M metagenome (GOLD analysis project Ga0325402, IMG submission 207212) | Populus deltoides microbial communities from Bellville, Georgia, United States - Xylem-PdKOR-R3 | ecosystem: Host-associated > Plants > Phyllosphere > Stem > Wood/Secondary xylem... | reverse complement strand
GATACTATTCTATTACAACATTCACAGCAAATCAAACGTGTTCTTCTCCCACATCAATGCTTCGTGTCCTTTATTCCATAAAAGGAGAGTGCATTGGGTCAAAAAGTTCTGCACTAGACCCACAAAGCCATCACCAATTCAATGGCCATGCCTAATTTTGCTGCCATGTTCATGCCATACCTTCAATAAATATGAGCACTTGAAGCGAACATGTACTGACTTTTTTTTTTTTTTAATTTGTTTTTGCAGCCTAAATCGGAGTTCTTCTTCTTCTTCTTCTTCTTTTTTAATATCACAGCTTTTAACTAGCATGATTATGATTGATCAGAACTATCACAATTTAGCTAGTTGTGCCACTCTTCATGACACAACCAATTTAATTTAGAAAAATAATAATAAGAGAGGTGTACTAGCTAGGAGTATCGCAATCTTTAAAAAATTACCATGAATAAGTACTAATATTAAGATAAAAATTAATGATAAAAAAAACAATAAATTCATAATCAAATTTGAAAGCTTTCTCGACCTTGATGGTTATAGCCAGCCACCGACTTCTTATAGAATGAGATCTATGCAATCTCCTGATTAAATTTGAATCAAATCCAATTATGAGATTAAATGCTATGTCATTCTTTATAAAACATATATATTAAGCATTCCACTCTCAGTAGCGTAATCTTTAAGAGTTTATTTTTTAAAAAAAATTAATTTTTAATTATTTTTAGTGGTGCAACTTTTTAATTTTAATTTTTAAAAATTCGATTGGTTGTGTTATTAAAAGTAATGCAACTCTTTATTTTTTTATTTTTCAAAAAATCAATTAGCTAGCGGCTAGCAACTAACTAAAATGCGCTGCCTCCTAAATTCCCCCCCTGATTTGCAAATAAATATTTTATGACTGCTATTCTTAAAATAAACTTCCTAAAATGGCCTCAATGCCCGTAAAATTTGTGCGACGGGACAGGCTAAATGAAGCATCTGGGCTGGGTATGACTGGACAAGTTTAAGGCTTTGCTTGTAGTGGGCTCTAAATCTATGGTGAATAATAGACCTGCACCAGCCGAGTTCGAGCCCGTAAGAGATTCATGGCGGGCATGTACTCGGAAGAAAAAAAAGATGAACTTCCAATTTTTTTTTTAATTTTTCTTATAATTCAATTCTTAGATGAGGAAAAAATCTAAATAATAAAGGCAAATTAATTTTCTTAGCTTTACATTTCACCTAATTAAGAAAACTTGATTTCCACTTTTACCCCCCCTAGAGAAATCAAATTACTTATTAATTAAGAGAACTTAATTTCATCTTTTGTTATCCCTCTAGATAAAAGATCTTAAATATTAGCTGAGAGTAAATACCTGTTAATATTCTAACGGCTAACATCACCACTCTTTTATTTTCAAAATCTATAATTTATAACTCTTAAGAAGCCATAATCTCCGCTAAAAGCAACAGTCATGGACCACCGTAGATCATTAACCATGAGCCAGCCAGCAATCCATCCACGGTCCACACTCCACGAACACTGCATTGATTGAAAAACAACTCTGATTACTGTGGTTGGCTTTCGGTGCCCTCTGCCACCAGCCCACCTAGTTCCGTGTACAAATTCAACCTTTCATATTTAATAGTCTTTAATAACCCCCCCGACAACCTCTACTTGTCTTTTACCGCACTCCAATTGCGGGTGATTATAGTATAATAATAATTGTTTTTTAATATATTAAAATAATATTTTTTATTTAAAAAAAATTATTTTTAATATTAATATATCAAAATCATCTAAAAATATAAAAAATAATCTTAAATAAATAAAAATTTCAAAATTTACAAATTCACCGTTTAGAACTCAATACCAAATACCAAACGTGGGGGATAGTCCGGGTTTTATAACACCAGTCTTAACTCCTAACCCGAGGGAACATCAGACACGTGTTACCCTAACTCCTTTTCAGAGTCTCAACTCTCAACAACCACGAAAATTAACTCGACACGAAAATTACGATTGGTAATAAGAAATTATATATATATATATATATATAAAACAATTAATAGTTTCTCTGTTCTGGTCGTGCTCTGCTCACGTTTCTTTATTTGAATTGATATTTTTTATGCTCTTAACTCGACTCCTTCCGACCTTGACACGCTCAGTATATTATAAACTAAGCTGCCGGCTTTCCATCTCTTTTGAGTTTTCTTTAGTAAGTTTTGTGAGTTCATGGCGGCCTCAAAACTCGCTTCTCTATCGACTCTCTTCATTTTTGCCCTAACTCTCACTGCCGTAGTCAGTGTTAGGGCTGATTATGATGATATTACCGGGTCCGCGGCTGCCGTTGATTCCTCGGCGTTCAAGATCGAGCTTGATCAACTCAAGTCTAAGATCCACGCTCTCGGTTAGTTAGTTACTCACTTTCTTACTATTTTGGCTGTTCAACTTTTTCTACGATTCTCGATATTTTGCAGTTTGACTTTTTGGTTTTAGATATTATCGATGCTACTTGAAATCTGATGCTAATTCTGTCAAATCGAAGATATTCATTTGTCTTTTTTATTAATTTTGATTCTAATCCTGCCAAATTTAAGATATTTATTTGTTTTTTGTATGATTTTTATGAAGTGGAAGCCAGAATTTTTATAATTTCTTATACTAATTTTTGAGCGGTTAAAGCAGGTTTATCTGTGATTAGATTGACTGATGCAGTGTTAATGCAAGGATTAGGAAAATCAGAGATAATTAATTGTGGTGAAAATAATAATTTTTGTTTAATTTACGGTTATGCTTAGTTTTCTTGTTTTATAAAGGAATAAACTTGTTTTTCAGTTGTGCAAGTTTTTTTTATATTGTTTTTTTTTTTTAAGAAGCCTTTAACGAATTGTGTGGTTGTTGGGTGATGAAGAATCTCATATTGATGAGAAAACGAAAGAATTGAAGGGTAAGGATGATATGATAGCGCTGAAGGAGAAGATCATTCAAGAGAAAGTAGATAGCATCGGGTCATTGCAAAGTGAACTATCATCTCTCCAGGTATGAAATGTTGTGGATCCATCTTATTGAAATGGGTTTCTGCGTGCATGTTATGTGAGGCTTTTATTTTGTTGTTAAACAGAATAATGGGAAGACAGATGCTCAAGAGCAAGTTAGAAAGGCGCATGCACGTGCAGGCGAACTAGAGAAACAGGTTATTATTCATCTGGACATACAAAACTAGTGACTTTGGAAGAAGTGTTGTGCGTTTTTAAATGTTACTTATTTATGCAGGTTGATAAACTTGCCAAGGAATTAGAGACTCAACAAAAGAAAAAGGAGGCTCTGGAAGCCAGAGCAATTGAAGCTGAGAAGAACATTAGTGAATTGAACTTGAAACTAGCAGATGTGAGTTCTTCGTGTGTCAGGATTTTAGAAAATGCATAAAGTTTTGGAATGACTAAAGATTTTTAGTACGTCCCTGTTCCAATACAAGGCATCTTATTCACAATTTTGAAGAGTTTTAATGGACCTTTTACCTTAATCTCCTGCCTGTATTAATAACTGTTTGATATCATGTGCTAATGGATCCACAAAGGTTATGCATGTGCATGCCTGTGTATGTGCGCATGACTTCAGCTGCTTAAGTCTTTTTTCTTAATTGTGCTATTGCACTTCTTTTTCCTTTTCTTTTGCTGTCATGCCTTTAATGACTGCCTGCATCTTTTTTCATTTCGGCACTGGTTTTTTTTCAAATTTTTAATTTGAGATTTTCTTCAATCTTGTAGTTTGGGATGGTATGTAATTGGACATATAATGTCTTTTGCTTTACAGCTTGCAAAGATTAATGAGGAACAGAAAAGCAAAATCCGTAAAACAGAACGTGCTCTCAAAATTGCTGAGGTATCAGACTATCATGTACCTTACAAACTCATATCATGCTTAAAACCGGATGATGGTGATTCTTACATGCGATTTTTTTTCCTGTATATTTCAGGAAGAACTGTTAAAAACAAAATCCGAGGCCACTTCAAAGGCCAAAGAGCTGATGGAGGTAATGAATTAATGGATTTGTTGGTCGTGTCATCCATCTTTTATGTTCTAACATACTTTTCAGACGTGATTTTATATTTTAAATGCTAAAGTTCTTGGATTCATTCCTCTCTGCTGTGAAAGTAGAGATATAGTAATTGATGGAAAATCCAAATATTGTTGACTGAATTTGGGGTTTGATGTTCTCCTTATGCTTTGGAACTCTGGAGAATGCACTTTACATTTATGAAAGTTCTGTTAATGTTATGCACCTATCCTATGTCGATAACACCCTGCTCAAATTAGCAACTGGGCTTTTGGCAAGTGTGAGAAAAAAATACTGAATTTCACCTCGGATCATGAGGTAACATGGGAGTACCTTGACTATAATGATAGCCAATGTTATGCCAAATTGGCTATCAGTTTTGGTTTTAGTGCTCTTAGCATGTAAATCAAAGGTGCAAATAGCAGTATACAAGCAATTTGGAGTTGCTTTAAGGGTCCATCTTTGTTAGAAGGGAAAGAATTAACATAGCCAGTGGAGTTCGTGCTGGCAACACACCATGAGCTAGCACTTAGGAAGGCCTGTTGCTTGCAGGTCTAGAATGAACTTTATTCTCATTTGCTTTTGGTTTCAGGGATGAAATCTGATGGAAATTCTCAGGAAGTACTGGAATTTGGAGAAGGTTTATATAATATTTCAGTAGGGAAGACTGTATATTCCTTCAGCAGAAAGAAATTCTCATCCAGGCTGGAATGCAAGAAAGACCTGAGAATTGGTTCGAGTATTATTAACCTTTAGGAGCTTTTTTAAACTGCCGAACCCATTCTGGACTTCATTGCAGATGTCCAGGAGGTGCCTAAAACTTTTGAATTGTGCCCATTCCTTTGTGAATACAGAGCTGCAGTAAGAAAAAGATAGAACCCATACACCAAGAACATTGTGTGTAAAACATCAGTCTTTTATCCCTTCATTTAGATTCTTTGGATGATTTGAATATCCAATTCTACTTCAAGGATGCGGTATGCCTGCAGCATAGGATATTTCACATGCTTTGGCTTCTTGAACCTTGTTTCCTACATTTCATAGGATATAAGTTTTCAGGTCATGGATTGTTAGTTTTTAAATCATTAATGTTTGCTAGAGGCTCATCAACGGATCATTTATTATGAGACCAGAAACTGGTGTCAAGAGTAGACTAATTCATAGTTGTGTTTTATGACCAGGTTCACAGTGCATGGCTTCCACCTTGGCTTGCTGTACAATTAGTTCATTGGCAGGTAAAATGATGCCTGTATGGTATTTTGTACAATAATAATAATAATAATAAAATATTCTTGTCCTATGTGGTGATATTATCTCTTTTTAGTCTCTAGCGCAGACACATTGGAATGAGCATGGAAAGCCTGTCATGGAACTGGCCATTCAAAGGGTATAATCTTCTGGTCGTGGGATGGTGGCTTACCTTTTTTGGTGATGTCTGTTTATTAACTAGATATGGTCCAGTGGTCAAATACAAGGATTTCATGAAAAAATTGCCTCCATTATATCACTAAAAATACTGACTTTTTTCAGGCCCTGGAGAAAAAAGCCCAAGCTGAAAAGTGGGCTAAGCCCCATGTGGAAACAATTAAAACTGTAAGCTCTTTTTCTATGTTCTCCAATTTTCTGCTCATTTATTAATTGTTGGGAGTGCGAACCTGATTTTTTGATCAGGTCACATGTTTTAAGGCTGATTTACTTTGAAGCAGCATTCTATGTTGCTCCATAGACTAATTGAAATCTGGCTTGAAAAAAGTTTCAGTGAATCTGTGGTTCTGTGCTGTTTACTGTTGTTACATGCATGTTTTGCTATAGCACTAATCGTTGGCGTTAACTTTGATTGGTCAAGTAAATGAAGAAAATTGGATGCATGTACTTAATGATTGTTTGCCCTCTTGCATGAAGAAATGGGTCCCAGCTATAAAAGAGCAATGGGTTGTGATAGCGACACAAGTTGAACCTCATGTGCAATCATTAACCACTAAAACTGTCGAAATCTATGAGGCCTCAAAGACTACAATCACTGCGCACATCATCAGGGTACAAGAAATAGTTGATCCTTGCTTTCAGGTGTGTATGCTGTTATATTGTTCCTTATTGTATGTCTGCTCTCTTAACTTGCATCTGAAATGTTTAAATTTGATCACAGGAAGCTAAAAAGTTCAGTGAGCCATATATTGATCAGGTTGCTACAGTGACAAAGCCCCATGTTGATAAAGTTAGGGTGGTTTTGAAGCCCTATACGAAAGAGGCAGTTGATGCATACGGGAAATTTTTAGAGTCTGCAACTACATACCACAATCAGGTATCAATGCTGGTTTATTATCTTTGTTGTAGTGTTATGGTTGATTGTGAGCATGTTAGTAAAATGAATTATGGTTCTCTAATGTCTTTATGAGTATGCTAGTAAAATGAATCATGCCAAGTGGTTTCTTCTGCTTTTTTTTTTTTGGAATGAATGTGGAACCATGATTTAATGTCTTTGCTGGGATAAATACTATTATTTCATAGTTTTGCTATTAAAGATTTATTGTCATTACAGTTGAGCCATTTTTTTAATTTTCGTTAAGGTGCAAGGCACCGTACAAGAGACACTGGAAAAGCATGAGCTCACAAAACCACTCGCAACAAAAGACTCCATCTGGTTCATTGTATGTATCCTGGTCATGTATTCAGACCTTTTTATCGAATACGTGTCAACAAAATAACTTTATGTATGCAGTTTATTTAATGTTAATTAAGGTATTTGTCTCTGATGCTGCAGGCCTCTGCTTTGTTTACCCTACCTATCTTCATTTTGGCCAGAGCTTGTTCTTCCATCTTCTGGTTAGTTTCTTAATGAGCCATTATTAACTTCGATGGTGAATTTTCTGCCAAGTCTTCTTCATTTCCAGTTTATCATTATTTTTTTTTGTTATAAGTGGGATTTTTGATAAGTTTAACCTGCAGCTTATATGTTTTGTGTACCTGACATTTGCAGCAAAAAGTCAAAGAAACCAGTTAGAAATGCTCAAACCAGTCACTCTCGTCGCAAGGCTAAACGGGGGCATCCTGACAAGTAGTCTTCTCGGTGCATTGCTGGGTATTTTATGCTGCAAAATATTGAGGTATTTGTCATAAGTATTTTGAAGAACATTGGATGGTTCCCGTACATCTTTTTTCCGTAATTTAACTTTGATTCAGAGCACCTTGAGTCATTAACCTGATGGGCAGTTCCAAAAGTTTTTTCTGGGATTGTTGGTATGGCATTGAACTAGACAGTCAGTTTGGATGTACCAGGCCAGTCCACAGACTTGCACAATTTTATAGGATGCTGCCTTCCATAGTCCTGTGGCACCATTGTTTGCCACTTCTCCAATTTTATAGAAATAACAAGACATTGATTCTGCAACTGCAATGATGATTTATAAAAAGTTGTAAATTTCCCTTCCCTCCTTTTCTTTGCCTAAATGGTTGGTGAGGTATGTAGATTACTAGTCATAAATCATGTGTACCATTACAAACACCAGAAATCATGCTTTGTCTGGAATTTCATTTGCCTCGTGCTGTTATGGGATGGTGATTTAATTCAAAAGTTCTGTTTCTTTCCCCTGCAGCTGGGACTTGTGATCTTTGCATGGGCTTTTGTGGCCACGATTTTTCATCCAGGAAGCTCCGGCAATGTTATTTTCTTTCCTTGTAGTTTTTGTGAAGAATGTTTAGAACCTTTCGCACCACAGAAGGTTAGATGTGTATTATGAGCCATGTTCCCAACATGTTGGTAGGCTTACACTTGTAATTTATTTTTTATTCTTCTCGAGTTATAGTTGAAATGACCATAATTTTGTTTATTACTATAATCATGTTTGTTCATCCTTCTCTCGTTTTACATTGGCCTTGTCAGCAAATTCATGTCCTCCTCGTAGCCTATCTAATCGATTGGCTAGCAAAAGAGGTGAGGGTATGATTTGGGGCACTTGTAGTCTTGCTGGCTCCACTAAACTTGGGGCCATCTGTGATGGCCTTGTTGTCGAGTGAGGGTTGTTGGCCATTGGTACGCAAGATGCAAGACAAGGGAGAGAGTTGACGGAGTAGAGAGCATGCTGCATCTTGCAATCCTGCCATTCTAGTTTAATGGTGGAAATAAAAGCAATGGGAATAGCAGTCATGCAAAACTGAGTATTGCAATCGGAATCCACTGATAGGCTGCCAAAACTACTTCCAAAGCCAGCTGAACCTTTGCTTTAACGACTTTTAACGCAAGCCACCATGTTGTTAAGAGGCATTCTTGTGAGATTTAAGCACAGGGAAAGATGAGACTACAGAATTCCCAAAGTGGGATTCATAGTGTCACATTTTACTCTTCTTTAGTAGAGTTTCCTGAGGTAAAAGAGATGATGACAGACAAAATTGATTTGGCAACGATGTGGAAGATTAGTAATTCTTTCTGTATCCTCATTAGTTATAGTCGACAAGATTATAAAATATAAAAAGTTTATTTTATTGTTATTAAATTTATATATTTTTTAAAAATAAAGTCAATATTGTTTTTAATTTTAGTTATAAAACCTAGACTGATTTAACAGGTTGATCTGAATTTAAAAAAAGATAGGAAAGATTGATTTGACATGATTTGGTCAAAAACTCAGGTTAACTCGGGATAAAACATGGTTTAAGAACTTATTGATTTTTTTTTAAAATAAAATTTTTAAATTAGTCGAGTTGACCCTCCTAACCCATGAACTGAACTTTGTCTTGGGTCAATTTTCAAGTTGGGTTTTAAAATTATAATAATAATCACTTTATTTATACGTCAACTTAGGTCAACTTGTGTTGACCCTTCTGAAATGTGATATGAGTCTTACCTCGGTTGACCTCGTAGTCGGATTTTAAAACTACGATAATAATAACTTTTATCTTTACATTGATTCAGGTTAACCTGTGTTTACCCTCTTGATCTGTAACCGAGGCCTTATTCTGGGTTGACCCCTTAATCAAATTTAAAAACTATGATTATAACTTTTTTTTTATTTTATATTGACCAGGGTCAACTTAGGTTGATCCTCCTAACACGTGATCCAGGCTTTATTCCAGGTCGACTATTGAGTTGAATTTTAAAATTATAATAATAATCATTTTTTTATTGACCTAGGTTAATGGTCAACTCCACTGGTGACCCAAGTCTAACCCTATATCAATCCTCGAATCAAGTTTTAAAACTACGATAATAATTATTTTTTATTCTTACTCTGACTCAGGTCAACCTGACTAGTGACTCGGGCCTTGACCTGAATTGACTCCTGAGTTGAGTTTTAAAACTATGATAATAATATTTTTTATTCTTACATATCTTAGTTGGATAATTTTAGAATTTATAAGGATATTTTATGAATAATTAATAATAAATATTGTCTATGGAGACGTTCCCTTTATATCTTTTGTTTTGAAAGTATAGAAATTTACTCCAAAATTATCTCCGAAACATTTATTTTTATGCACCCGTCTCTGTCTCTTCAATTAAACACATATTTTTCTTCACTGTCTCCGTCCCTTCTATCCAATGACAGTAACCAAATGCTAACTTATTGATCATAAATAGTTGGCCTCATGATCCTGAATGTATTTTACTTTTAAGACATGATGTTTTTGCTGTTTATTATCTCACAAAATACTATTTATTCTAATACTATTTTTTTACTTTTTATTTAAATCAATGCTTTTTTTCTTCAAAATTTGATTTATTAGAGATTGAGTTTCATGATTTGTTGTAGTTTGATTTCAATGTGGTTATCTTAATCTCATGACTTGTGTTGCGAGTTTGACGGATTAACCGATTGACTCAAGTTTTTTGTTAATTGTGTTTTTTTTTTAATTTCTTTTCCTTTAACATTGTTCTTATTAGAAATTAGATTTCGTGAATTGTTTTAGTTTGCTTTCTGTGAGGTTATTCCAATCTCATGATCTTAGTGATGTTTTTTACGGGTTAACTTGGGTAGACTCGGGTTGTTTTATTGTATCATTTTTAGATTGATTTTTTTTTATTTCAATATTTAACAATTGATTGATTGAAAAATAAGTTTCATAATTTTTTTTAATTTATTTTTTATGGGATTATCTCAGTCTCTTGACTTGTATTGCGAGTTTAATAAGTTAATCCGAGTTGACTCAAGTTATTTTTTATGTTTTTTTTTTTAATTTTATCATCTAATTTTGAGTTGATTGTGAATGGGATTTTATAATTTGTTTTGGTTGTTTTATACATGGTTATCATGGGTTCATAATTTAGATCGTGGATTTTTCAGGTGAATCCTGGTTAACCCGGGTCGTTATAATATATTTTTATCTCAATATTTAAAATACAGATGTCATCATGAATTCTTTTTATTTAAATTATGTTTTTACCAATTAATTCGAGTTGTTTTAAGACTCATCAAATTAATCGGTTATCTCAAATTAACCTCACAAGAATTTTTTTTCTACTAAAAAATGTTAGAAAGATCTAAATATTTTATTTTATAGTAAGAAAATTAATCTACTCATTTTCTTTGAGCAGCTCTTGCTACCTTTCTTTAACTTTTGCTGGACCGGGCCTTGGGCTTCATCTTTGTTATGTTCACCTATTTTCCAAAGCGAAGCGCAGCTCAGTTTTTGTTAGAAAGAAGGCTTGAATCCAATATCTCATGGAGAAGGAAAGTCAGATGCAGCGTTTCTGTATCGGATCCCTTGTCTTTTTTTCTTTTTATAATCGGCTTGTTCTTAGAAGGTGGAATGGAGATGGGCGAGTACAGGTAAAACCACAATCAAATCATAATGATAAGATCCAACTCGTGGGTTAAGCTAACCCAAAATTCAAGTTAATCGGTTAGAAATAAAGTACGTTCTAGGTCAGGTTATAATTAAGTGGACAAGTTACCGGATTAACCTGCCGATGAGGTCTTATAATTATGAATCAAATACCAACAGGACAAGGATGATTTTCTTTGTTTTAATTTTATCAAGCCGAATGCTCATGAGAAACTAAGGAGTTATTCCGGGGAACCACCCTCTGTGTTCGTGAGGACTGGCACAAAATTCTTTTGGCTGGTTTTATAATGTTCCGGTTTGCAATAGTACTTCCATTAGGGTTTGTTTTGATATCATAAATCTCGGTTCTGAAGCAACTAATATTCACCATTCAGCTAGGCTTTGCCTTCTGTTGATGAAGACAAGGATATAATCATCTCTGAAGTTTTTCCTTTCCGTGCCATAGCATAAATGTAGAACGTGATCCTCTTAGCAATCCCTCACCGCCGGTTGAAAACTTGCTGGACGGAGTCGAGAGATTTTTTCTAGTCACGCCCATTAGTGAAAAGAAATCAAGATTGTTAGAACATAAACATGCATCCTTTTCTATCAAGGGTAACAATTTAAAGTTAAAACAAAGGAGATATACGAAAACGAAGACGGATTTTTGCACCGAGTTCGATTCATGCGCAAGGATATCATGAATCCAAGTTTCTGGGCATTTTTCTCTTTTTAATACCCATGCTAAGAAATCAAAACATACATATTTTGAACTAAAACATGCTTAATTAAAGCTTAATCTATCGTGTTCTAACAACCTTGTCAAATTTGCTTATCATCTGAATGTCCTCTCTCTGCTATCTGATCTCAGTATGGAGGCCAGTAGTTCTCCAAATCCATGCACTGTTCCATGCCCATGAATCTGTTGGCATGCCCATTTGCAGTGTTCATTTCTGCACCATAAGCTGCAGCCTGATCTAAAGCAAAAGAATTACTACTAGTCATCATGGTTACATCTTGTTGATTCATAACCGGAGGTGCCATTGGACGCAACATCGGTTGTGATGCAGCCCCTCCAAGGTTCAAGTTCAACCCTGATATAGTAAAGCATCCTCCTCCTCCCGGACCTCCTCCCGGACCTCCTCCTCCAACGGAGTAAGTATTATTCAACGGGGACTGCATTGGTAGATTGATACCAGTTGATCCACCAGCTCTGAAAACCCTAGTAAGCTCTGCCTGAAGTTCTGCGTTACTCATCATGTAGTTTCTTCCAATGGGGAGCTGGAAGTTCTCTGCAGCCTGCATCATTTGTGAAGGTATAACACTTGGTCCTATCTCGAGGTTGTAGGGATTTGCTGCCCTCGATTGGTTTGAAGGATATTTCTTGACCCCCGCGCTCTTTTGGAAGACTCGGCAAACCACCCATTCATCCTGATGAACCACATAAACCATTTATATATAGCTTGGAATCATATGCTAATATTTATGGATTGAATTATGACTGGTATATGATGAAACAGATGTGCGTGTGTGTGTGTGTGTGTGTCTACACACCTTGGAAGCTCTAAAGGCAGCTTTGGAGTGGAAACGATATTCATGCATGACCCAGTTGGTTTTCTCTCCTCTTGGAGCTCTTCCTCTATAGAAAACCAATGTCTTCTTCATCCCTACCAACTGCGATGTGATAGTACTGTTGAAGATCTCTTTATCTTTTCCAGTGGTCTTCCAGTATCCAGTATTTGTTGCCCGGTTTGTCCTCACACCAGTTGGATATTTTCGGTCTCGAAGACTAAAGAAATACCACTCCTTTTCTCCCATCTTTGCTTTCCCTGATTAAGAGGCAAAGATTGAAACTATCAAGGATCTAGTCAAGCTTTATATATAATTATGGAATTTACTTATGTTTTGGTGAGAAATTACGAAAAACAAGAAATCACAAAAAAATGATGGCTTCATATGTATCTAAAGTAATCTCATGAGATGTAACAAAAAAAAATGTAGTGAATTAAAGCAATTTGATTCTTCTTTTAGATCATACGAGAGGTTCGAATTCGAGGGAAATTAGGATACATTAGTGCAATTTATTGTTAACGATACCTTTTTATATTTCCTTCAAGGAACATGTGGTAAACCCTAAATCATAGTGAGTGGTGAAGAAAGTGACAAAAAAAAAAAAAAAAATCTAGCCACACTACTAAAAGATAAGATGAATAGCAACTGCCTAATTCCTTGAAGATAAACTAAGATTCCTGGCCATCATGATTTGCATGAATAAAGAGTTCTTATAGGATCGATTTTGACAAATCAAATTTTCCATTATCAACAAAAGAAATGATTTTTGAATTTTTGTGCCTTGATTTCTACTTTGAAAAACTCAAAAGTTGAAAAACAAATTGACAGATCGAGCCAATTTCAAGCTGGTTACGAGTGCCATGGAAACTAGATTTCAAGTTATAACTACCTGGAAGATCCCATGGTTCGCACTTGTTGAGATCAACATCACCAATAGCTCTACATGAGAAATCAGCGTCAGAAATCTTGCTTTGAAGATAGTAAGTTATGAGCTCTTCATCTGTGGGGTGAAACCGAAAACCCGGAGGCAAAGTCTCATCCTTCGCATCTCCTTCCATATCCTTCTCCTTTTCAACTTGTTTCTTCCCTTTATCACTTGTAGGCTTCTGTACTAAAAAGAAACGACATGATTAATGAAATGATCAAAATTTCCAAAACCCTAAAAACATAAAAGAACAAAAGGAATG
>Ga0325402_1003964_pt1 | contig 13571 bp, 6 predicted proteins | sample PopdelMetagenome_22_FD_207212 | JGI IMG/M metagenome (GOLD analysis project Ga0325402, IMG submission 207212) | Populus deltoides microbial communities from Bellville, Georgia, United States - Xylem-PdKOR-R3 | ecosystem: Host-associated > Plants > Phyllosphere > Stem > Wood/Secondary xylem... | reverse complement strand
TGAGGGCATAAAGCCCAGAGGAAAATCGACCTTTACAATAAGGCTCAGTGGCTCACTGCCCTTCAAAGTTCTAACTCCACTCCTCAGTCCTCACAGAGCCCCAGCCACTTGCACCTGCAACTTATACGCTTTATACATATTATATTATACAATACTCAAAATGATACGGGAAAATCACTGATTTTCCACACCAAAATCACTAAATCATTGTAAATTACAACAATAATCTATAATTTTATTATTTTACTTTTTTGTACTTTTTTTTAAATTTTTTTAAATTTTTTTAAATTTTTTATGTTTTTTTTGTTACTTCATTTTTTTTTGCACTTTTTTTTCCTTTTTTTCCTTTTCTAATTTGTTTTTTTCATCAAAATTATCTTTGTTAATTTTAGTTTTTTACTATTAAGCTGATTAAAAATTTTACTTTGTAATTTTTTTCTTTAAAATACTGTGGATTGCTACGGTATTTTTCCACATGGTTTTTCTATTTTATTTTTTAAAATTATACTTGTCGATTTTATTTTTTTAATATTAAGCTGATTGAGAATTTACTTTTGTAATTTTTTTCTTTAAAACATTGTTGATTGTTACAGTTTTTCTTCACACAGTTTTTTTTGTTTGTTTTTTTATGATTTTCTTCAAAATTTTATTTTTCAATTTTATTTTTTAATATTGAGCTAGTTAAAAATTACAGTTACAATATGTGAGGGAAGCACTCTAGCTTTCCTCGCAAATTACTGTATATTGCTACAATGTTTTTTCCAACATAGTTTTTGTTTTTTTTTTTCTAAAATTATCTTTGTCAATTTTATTTTTTGATATTAAGTTGGTTGGGAATTATAATTAAGTAATAAGCTAAAAGGTGTGGGGAATTCACTGTTCATCCACACCCAGTGCATTGTGGATTACAATAGTAATCCACAGTGCATTTCACTTTTTTTTTTTTACTTTTTCATTTTTTTTCATCTTTTTTTTTCAAATTTCCCCTTTTTTTTCCAAAATTACTTTCATTTTTTTTCCAAAATTTCTCTTTTTTTTTATTTTTTTTCAAAATTATCTTTGTCCATTTTACTTTTTTAATGTTGAGCTGGTTAAAAATTTTGCTTTGTAATTTTTTTCTTTAAAATATTGTGAATTGCTACGGTGTTTTCTCACAAGGTTTTTCTATTTTATTTTTTGATTTTTCAAAATTATGTTTTTTGATTTTTGATTTTTTAATATTGAGCTGATTGAGAATTTAGTTTTGTAATTTGTTTTCTTTAAAACATTGTTGATTACTTATAGTGTTTCTCTGCATGGTTTTTTGTTTTTTGATAATTTTATCCGAAATTAACTTTTTTGATTTTATTTTTTAATTTTGAGTTGGTTAAAATTACAATTACGATATGTGAGAAAAACACTGTAACTTTCCTCGTAAATTACTATGAATTGTCATATTGTTTTTTTCCACATGGTTTTTTTTCCAGTTTCTTTTGTGTTTTCTTTTTTTGTAATATTTTTTTCCAAAATCATCTTTGTCAATTTTATTTTTTTAATGTTGAGCTGGTTAGAATTTAACTTTGTAGTAAAGCTTAATCATGTGGAGAAAGCATTGTAGCTTTCCTCACAAAACACTATAGATTGCTAGAGTGTCTCTCAACATGGTTTTTATTTTATATGATTTTTTCAAAATTATTTGTCAATTTTATTTTTTTTAATATTGAGCTGGTTGAGAATTACAATTACAAGTCATTATAAATAAGACTAAATCATGCGGGGAAGCACTGTAGCTCTCATCACAAAAACATTGTGAATTGCTACAATGTTTCCAACATGGTTTTTTTCCCTACTATTTTTTTTCTAAAATTGTATCTGTCGATTTTTTTTTTAATATTGAGCTTATTGAGAATTTAGCTTTGTAATTTTTTTTCTTTAAAACACTGTGAATTGTTGCACTGTTTTCCCATATGATTTTTTCAAAAATTATCTTTGTCGATTTTTTTTAAAAATATTGAGTTGGTTAAAAATTATAATTGCAATAAAGCTAAATCATATGGGGAAAGCGTTGTAGCTTTTCTCACAAAACACTATGAATTGTTACAATATTTCTCTAAATGGTTTTTTTTATGATTTTTTCTAAAATTATATATCTTTGTTGATTTTATTGGAGAAAGCATTGTAGTTTTCCTCACAAAACATTGTCAACTATTACAATGTTTTTCCTCATAGGTTTTTTTCCTTCCAAGATTATCTTTGTTGGTTTTTTTTTTAATATTAAGTTGGTAGAGAATTTAACTTTATAATTTGTTTTCTTTTTATTAACAGAAAAGCTAAAAAAATATGGTGAAAACAATCATTTTGTTCAGCCTCTAAGTTTTTGATCACCGACATAACTTTTTTTCCCATCATGAAATATTGGCTTCATCATACCTTTAGTTTTTATTACGTATCTAGCGCTGATTCATAATTATAACACTATCAAGTATATTTATTTTATAAGCCCGCGGCAGCGCGCGAGCATGCCACCTTATACATTAAACTAAAGAGTGTGGGGGAAATCATTATTTACCCACACACAAATGGGATTACAATAGTAATCCCATAATACTTTCCTTTTATTTACTTTTTTTTTCCAACTTTCCTCTTTTTCTTTTTTTTTTTAAATTTTTTTCCAAAATTATATTTGTTGATTTTACTTTTTAAATATTGAGCTGGTTAAGAATTTCACTTTGTAATTTTTTCCTTTAAAACACCGTGGATTGTTACGGTGTTTTCCCACATTGTTTTTCTATTTAAAACTAAAAAGTGCAGGGAAATCACTGTTCCTCACACCCAAATGCACTGTGGATTACAATAGTAATCCACAGTGCTTTCCTCTTCTTTTTTTTCACTTTTCTTTTAAAATTTCCTTTTTTTTCTTTTTTGTTTTCATTTAATTTTTTTTTCCAAAATTATCTTTGTTGATTTTACTTTTTAAATATTAAGTTGGTTAAGAATTTTGCTTTATAATTTTTTTCCTTTAAAATACTATGGATTGCTACGGTATTTTTTCATATAGTTTTTCTATTTTATTTTTTTGTTTTTAAAAATCATATTTGTTGATTTTCTTTTTTTATATTGAGCTGATTGAGAATTTAGTTTTGAAATTTTTTTCTTTAAAACATTGTTGAATGTTACAGTGTTTCTCCGCATAGTTTTTTTTCGTTTTTTTATAATTTTCTCTGAAATTATCTTTTTTTATTTTATTTTTTAATATTGAACAGGTTAAAAATTAGAGTTACAATATGTGAGGAAAGCACTATAACTTTTCTCGTAAATTACTGAGAATTACTACAATGTTTTTTTTCCACATGGCTTTTTTCTGTTTTGTTATGTTTTTCTCTAAAATTATCTTTGTCAATTTTATTTTTAAAATATTAAGCTGGTTAACAATTATAATTACAAGCAAATACAAGTTTTTCTTCATAAAACATTATGGATTGTTACAGTTTTTCCTCACATGTTTTTTTTTCCAGTTTCTTTTGTGTTTTTTTTGTAATGTTTTTTTCCAAAATTATCTTCATCGATTTTATTTTTTTAATATTGAGTTAGTTAGAATTTAAATTTGTAATAAAACTTAATCATATGGGGAAAACACTATATCTTTCCTCACAAAACAATGTGGATTGCTATAATGTCTCTCAACATGGTTTTTTTTTCTTATGATTTTTTTAAAATTATCTTTGTCAATTTTATTTTTTTTATATTGAACCAGTTGAGAATTATAATTACAAGTCATTACAAATAAAGTTAAATCATGTGGGGAAACATTATAGGTTTCATCACAAAACACTATGAATTGCTACAATGTTTTCAACATGATTTTTTCCCTTTTTTTAGGTGGTTTTTTTTTTTGCTATTTTTTTTCTAAAATTATCTCTGTCGATTTTATTTTTTTAATATTAAGTTGATTAAGAATTTAGCTTTGTAATTTTCTTTTTTTAAAACACTGTGAATTGTTGCAGTGTTTTTCCATATGATTTTTTCCAAAATTATCTTCGTTGATTTTTTTTGAATATTGAGTTGGTTAAGAATTATAATTACAATAAAGCTAAATCATATGAGAAAAGCGTTGTATTTTTCCCACAAAACACTGTGGATTACTACAGTATTTTTCTAAATGGTTTTTTATTTTAATTTATTGGGGAAAGCATTGTAATGTTTCTCACAAAACATTGTCAATTGCTACAACGTTTTTCCTCATGGGTTTTTTTCCTTCCAAAATTATCTTTGTTTTTTTTAATATTAAGTTGGTAGAAAATTTAGCTTTGTAATTTTTTTTTGTTTTTTATTAACAGAAAAGCTAAATCATGTGGCGAAAGCACTGTATCTTTCCTCACAAAACACTGTGGATTGCTACAAATCATTTTGTTTAGTCTCTAAATTGTTGATCACCAACACAACTTTTTTTTTCGTCATGAAATATTGACTCCATCATACCTTTAGTTTTTATTACTTATCTAGCACTGGTGCACAATTATAACACTATCAAGTACATTTATTTTATAAGCCCGCGACAACGCACGGGCATGCCATCTCTTATGAATTAAAAGAAAACTACCATACACCTTTTATAAATAAAAATCAAAAGAGAAACAAAGCAAAACTTTTGATAATGATATATTGATAATCCCATTGCATTAAGCGTGGTAGAAAAATACTTTTTGATAACAAAAAAACCAAAACAATTGAGCTCAATAATCTTAATTTTTTTAGGTAACGAATTATTTTTTCAACAACTTAAGGTTATGAAACTACAAGCTTTAAAAAACTAAAAATGAAAGGAAAAAAAAAAGGAAGAAGAAAATGACCGAGTAACATTATGATATTATAGAAAAAATTTAAAGTCATATAAGAATGAAGTTTTTTTTTTAAATCTACATTTTATTATTTTTCTTTCAATCTCTTTTTGTCTTTTTTTTAATTTCAATTTCATCCTTCAATAATTTTAATAATTTATTTCGATTTGCTTTTTATGAAATTATCGTAATCTCAAATAAACATTTTAGCATTTAATTTGTACTTAATCTTGCGAATATCTATTTTTGTTATTATATTTTTAAGTAAAAAATAGTTGAAAGAAAGTTGTTAAATCCAATGGACTCCATGATCAGGAAACTGGTTAAACCGCGAAGCTTTGGTTTATCCAATATGTCACCATCTTAATATTAAAAAAATAATGTCATCATGATTTTTCTTATAAAAAACACAAAACTATGTTTTGTTACTAGTTGTTCGGGTTGCTTTTAGACCCACCATGTCGATTAAGTCATTTTGAAACAACTTTCATATGAGTTAATTTTCAACTTGGGTTAGGTAAGGAATTAGGTCTGAATGTTTCAAGGTTAACTTGCTAGTTTGGACCTTTTTTCAATTTTCTTTTCTTTTCTTTTAAATTCCATCATCATCTTCTTTTCTTTCTATTGAATTCTTTTTGGATTTTTTTTGTTTCAATTTCATCCTTTAACATTTGGTTAGTTTTGAATTGATTTTCATAATTGATTTTATTTTTTTCTATGAGGTTATCATAATTAGAAAAAAAAATCCTTATATCTATTTTTGTTATAATATCATTAAGTAAAAAATAATTTTACAAAACGAAGTTGTTAAATTCAATAACGTCTTTGATTCGAGTTGCAAGTTTAACAGGTTAAGTCATGAAGCTCGAGTTGATCATTTATGTCACCGTTTCAATATTAAAAAAAAAAGGATAACATCTTTAATTTTTTTCAAGCCAACCACACTTTTTTTACTTGTCATCCGGGTTGATTTTGGATCCGTCAAGTTGATTGGATCATGTTGAGGCAACTTCCACGCATGTATATTTTAAACTTGAGCTAAGCAATGCGTCAAGTTGAAAGATTTTAAGGTTGACTCACTAAGTCAACTTTAATAACGATATCAAATAATTTTCTATAACCTGAATATTTTTTTATGTTAAAAAAATCTTACTCTAAGTTGTAGCATAGTGTGAGCTAGCAAACTAGTATTATAGAAAACTTTTAAAGTGTTTTAAGAATATCTCTCTATATTGGAAGGAAAAAAAATGAACCAAGACGTAACAAAAAATGAATTTGAAATTATAAGTGCGCAAGATAATGCGAGATATAAGAGATATTAGGGGGGAAAGGATGAAAATGAAACATAGGAGAAAGACACAATCAAGTATTGACACAATGGTTACCCATAATGTTTTCTATTTTATTTTTTCTATCTTTTAAATTTTTTAGGTACTTAACCTTTTTTTTTTCAATATGATTTTTTCACATTAGTTGATTTGAAATTAAGTTTGATAATTTGTTTTTGTTAGCTTAATGTTGGGTTTTTGCGATGTTAAGAAAAACATATAAAGCTATATTAATTCTCGATTTAGCAAAATAAAATTTAATTTTATTTATTTAAAACAATTAAATTTTTAGGGATTGAATTTAAAACTGAAACAAATGTTCATCTTTTTTATTTTGTTTTTGCCAAATTAAGGACTAAATGTTCAACCCGCTCTTTATCATTTATTTTTTTTTTCAATTTGATCATTTCACATATTGTTGATGCATGATTGGACCTGATGATTTGTGTTTTTTGCTTGATTTTAGGTTCTCTCAGTGTTAAGAAAATATTCTAAGCTTGGTGAATGCTCGACTTAACAAAATAAAATATAATTTTATTGATTTGAAACAATTGAATTTTTAGGAACCAAATTTGAAATAGAGACAAATGTCTAACCTCTTCTTCTTTTTTTTGACAAAAAAGGGAGTGAAGTGGAGATATGGATAGATCATGTACCACACGTGCATAAAGTCTCTGATGTATCTTTGATAACCCATTCTTTCTTTGCTCTCTTCTCTTAATTTTTCTCTTTAATCTCATCGTTTTTCCTGCCTCACCCTCTTAAAAATAACAAAATTTCCTATTAATTTTTTTTTTGTGTTAAATTTGATGCATGTTCTTTTAATTACTATTTCTAACAATAATTATAGTTTGGTTTCGTAATATCAACACTCGATAAACTAGGTAATGTTATTTAAAGTCATGAATGCACAAGACAAATCTAGGTGAAAGAGATATTATGAAAAAGAAGATGAAAAATAGAACATAGGCTCGGGAAAAATCCATGCCATGGAATTCTTAAACACCGCAAATCTATTTAATATCATATATAACTCAGTGCGACCGCCAATCACATATCGATGAAACAAATCTAAAAAACAACTTCAATTACTTTTGTCTCTTCTTTGACAATAGCTCTAGCATATCAATACCATTAATCTTCACAAACCCAAACATTGAATTCACACTTTCATCACTATAGATTGGTACACCGACATAACGAGCTTGACTAACCCTGGTTTGTAACATCCTCCAAGTAATTTCAACTTCTATTTCAAATATGTTCCATCTAGGTCGGTCATATAACATTCTAGATAACTCCTTAAGAGATATGTTTAATGTAACAGTTAAGAACTCATAGATTCCTCCATTATAAGTGATACCATTACCGGTATTGATAACGATACCATCATGAAAGCATAGTATTCCTAAATTATCATACATATTGTCAAACAACACAACAAAATACAAATCTAATTTATTAAGTGCATAATTTATCAACAGAACCATAACAGTAACATAATTGGTTAAAACCTAAATTCATCAAATTAATTGGCGAATACCTAAATTCATCAAATTTTGCTACCATAACAAAATTATCAATCCAGTTCTTGTATTTCATAGCCAATTATCTTATTTTATACCTAATTCGATGTAATCAATGATTTAACCTAAATCAACACTAACTTTAACAAAATAATTTTGTTAATTTACAATCAACAACAACTCAAAATTATTGATTATTTTACAAAATAAGCTAATTATCAACTCAAATTATATCTCATTAACTAAATTATAAAAACCCTTATTTGTTTAAAAAAACCTCTAATTAAAAACCCTAACATTTTATGAAATCAAACTAACACACATTAACATAAATTACTTCAAATTGATATAGAAGAAATGTTCAATATACCTATAAGTGTAGAGTGTGGCTGGTAATGGTGATCAATGGTGGCTTTTGGCCGAAAATAGGTTGACCTGCGATGAAGAGAGAGGGAGAGGGGGGGGAGAGAGAGAGAGAGAGGTGATTTTGTGGTGTTTTGGGTGTGTTTCGTAGTAAAAATAGAGAGAAAGGTCACTGATGGCGGAGAAAAGGGAGGTGCAGGAGGCTGTAGAAAGAAAGAGAAGGGGAAATAAATAGATAAAAAGGGAAGAAAAGGGCTCTAGGTATTAATTTCATATAAAGTCATAGATGTGACTGCGACTCGCATGTTAGGGATGACAAATGCGAAATAACAATCACATTTTTAATCTACAACTTGCATGTCGAAGATGGAAACTGCGACTCGTGAAACAATGCTATATCCCTAATTATTTTCTTCATTGTGTTACTTTACCCATTTTTTTACTGTGCTAAAAATGCACAAAAAAAAAACAAACTTATGAATTATGAATTTTTTTTTTCTTAGAAAACTTATCTTAATTGCAACAGTTACTTAATTCAAGTTGCATTCATTTTCATGGCAAATTTATTCGAAAAGAAACAACAAAGACATTGGTACTATCACACACAAAAGATTCAAATACTTATTGTAAGGTCCAACTCAGTCAAATAATCTATTTATTTTTATCTCTTTGACTAAATTTTTAAATTAACATAACCACTCACCAACAGGTTTAATGTAATTAAATTTGACTTTTTTAATATCATAAAAAAAACACTAGACTCTTTTAAATAAATTGTCAGTGATGAAGTGTGTAGATGTAGAATAGCCTATTTTGCCTCTAGTTTCTAACTTAGCAAGGGTAATTATAAAGTAATAATAATAAAATTATGGTTAACCTTTTTATGGAAAACCTCAATTTAGTTTTAAACCAAGGTTGTAAATTCTGTTCTGGTTGACGTTATATTTTTTCAATTGGAACAATATGTTTATATTTCGGAGCATTTCCAAATTCCATTTCGGGGATGTACTATATATATATAATTTTAATTCAAATCCAAAGATAAATTAACTTGAAATTATACAATTCAAATTTCAATCAAAAGTAAAAATGTGAAAGTTGACCCGATGGGACACAATTGACTTGATGGGTCCAAAGCCAATTTAGACAACCAGTAAAAATACAGTTTGACTTAAAAAACAATCAAGATGACATATTTTTTAAAAAATATTAAGACGACAACATATTAGATTGACCCGGGTCATGAGACCATAAAACAACCTAATTCTACTCCAATTAACATGCAAAACTCATGACTCGAGTCATTAGATTGAGATAATTTTATAAAAAAAAAATCAAAACAAATGAAAAATTATAATTCATAATTAATCAAATGTTGAATGATAAAATTGAAAAAAAATCAGTAAAAAAATAGATAAAAAAACCTGAGTCGACTAGGTTAACCCGTCAAACCCGTGCCATGGGTTATAAAACTGAGATAACCACAATAAATTATGAAATTTAATATTCAATAAACTAAGTGTTGAAGAATGAAATTAAAAATATATATATATATATATATATATATATATATATATATATATATATATAGATTTTCTGTTTTAAAATAAAAGATAAAAAAACACTATTTGGCCAAAATAGAACAACTAGAATAGAACCAAAATGCTTTGGCCAAAATTTGGGAGAAATTTCTGAAATGGGCAGAGACCTTGAGCGGGATGAAACCTATTTCAATTTGTTTCGTTTCTTGAACTAGAACAAAACAGAATTAACAACCTTGTTTTAAATTAGTCATTTGCACACATTACACAATACGAGTTAGGATTAATTTTTCTTATCAAGACTAAAAACAATATAGGCATTGACAATTCATTTTACACCATTAAAAAAATTTAATTGAGAACCAAAAAGATGATGCATGCATTTAACAACATAAATTAAGGATTGTATACATTAATAAATGTTAGAATCATTATGGTGCTAACCAAAGATTGAGTTGGTAAAATAAGATAAAAATGCATATCAATATACCTAATTGTGACATGTAAGGAGCTCTAATTTTTTTTAATTATACAAAAATAAAATTATTTTATGTAAGAAAACCCATTATTTCAACTCTTTTGAAAACAAAAAAAAAGAGAAAAAAAAACAAGAATCTCATCCAAAAATAAAAATTGAATTGATTGATATCTAATAAAATAGTATCCAAAACATAAGTTTCTCATTCAATTGTAATTAACTTAGATCAAATTTGAAGGGAAAAGAACAATTACAAAGGGCTATACAAAAACAATGCCTTATAATTGTCATAACCCAATTTTTGATCATTTTAATTTTAATTATTATTATTATTTTATTTATTGAAAAGGATAAAAAAATGATGATGAAAAAATAATAATGATGAAAAAAAAGTAAAATAAAATAAATAAAGAATGAATTAAAATTTGGGTTAAGGACAACATGATTGGAAGTTTTGAGACTTAATCAAGCTTGGAATTAATTTAATTAATCCAATCAAGGGTTTAATTAGAGAATTGACAAGTTTTAGACTTAATTGAGCTTGGAATTAACTTATCCAGGGACTTAATTGAAGAAATATTAAAGTTTGGGGTCAAAAGTGAAAAATTAGAATCCAAGGATTACATTGAAAATGTCACGCAAATGCAAGGATCCAATTACATTTTAACCAGCAGCTTGATTGCAAAATTACAAACTTCCAAGGACCAAATTGAAAGCAGCCTTTGGGATTGTAAAAACAGAGTTGTTTTGGGAGGCGACTGTTCGCTCGTCTTCTTCCTCTGTAGCGGCTCCGCCATTAAACGCAGGGACGTTTCTCCATTGAATGGAACGCCCCACGCCATTACTGCCGGCTGTTACAACGCCGATCGATCTCCCAGCCCTATAAAAACCCGAGTAAATGCAACCTCGCAAAAGAGGGGGTGGAACTGTAGATGTCAAAATCCAGGGGACTAGAGGAAAGAAAAACAGAGGACTACAGGGGGGAAGGAGAAAAAACCCAGGACGGAGAGGGGAGAGGAAAAACAGAGAGCACAAACCAAACGAAGAAAAACTGGGAGAGGAAAGAAAAACTAAGAAAGGAAAAGCTAGGGAGTGAACCGACAGAGGAGGAAGCCAGGACACAGACGAAGACAGGGGATTTTTGGGACCGAAAACCAGAGGAGAGAACTGGAGCAAAACCCATAGAAAAACCTAGAAAACAGGGGAACAACGGAGCATCATACGCAGAGAAAAAGAACAACCCTAAAGGCAGTGGAGCCACACCGGGAAACAAAAGAAAACAGCCACCGCGCTATCATCTTCGTCGTCGTCCTCCGCTGCACAGGTAAGTTTCCATTCTCTGCATTCAATAAAACTTTCAAATGGAGTGTGAAGGTAATTTAATTACCTTCACACTATTCATGCACGCGTGAATTTACTTCACGCGTGCTTCTTCTTCTTTTGCCCAACCGGGCCACTGGTTTGGGCCAGTGGCCAGGCCGGGCTGGCTGGGTCCAGCCCAGCCCCCACATGAGCTGAGCTAGGCCCAGCCCCCAAAAACATAAATAATAAAAAATAGAAAAAAAAAATAAATAAATGTGTATGCATAAATAAAAATAATATAAATTTATTGGTTTATTCACTGACGCCAGAGTCAGGAATGAAAATACCGGTTTAAATTTATATTATTTTTATTCATTATATTTTATTTTATTTAGCTAGAAAAATAAAAAATATATGCATGTGTAAAAATAAATTTATTTTATTTGTTTATTCACTGACGCCAGAGTCAGGAATAAAAATATTGATCCACATTTATTTTATAGCTACGTAATATTTACCAACGCCAGAGTTGGAATTATTCGTAGTTGAATATTCACTGGTGCCAGAGTCAGGAATATTGCAAGTAAACCATCAGAGCATAAACCAATAAATATTTAGCAATTTAAGACAAAATCAGCAATGTAGTCTGCCTCAAGTAGAACGTTTAAGGGGTGATAATATCTTCCCTTTTACGTAACCAATCCCGTACCATAGAATCTCTGTTGACCAGTTAGGGTTCCTAGTGACCATAATACTAGGCGGCGACTCCTTAAACAAGACCTTTTCCCCTAAAAGAACAAGATGCCAGATATTTGTTCTTTTTTCCATAATCGAGAATTTATTTTTTAGGGCCACCGCGATGTCGAGTGCGACAATAATATTAAAAAAAATCATAACTCATTTGAAAATAAAACTAGAGCCAAATAGCATTTAATGGAATAATTTTTTAAAAAAATGTTTTTATTGATTTTTTTTAAATGAAGTTAAAAAAGAATCATTTAAAAAGAAATTCAGGAGTCAAAGCCTAATAAGGCTAGCTCATAGGCCAAAAATCAAGGACAAACCCATACACATAGCATATTTAATTTTTATTTTGCTTGGCTAGAACGACGACAACTAAATAAACCCATGTATGAACTAAAATTAGCAAAAAGTTAGTTTAAAAACTAAAAATCAACCCTAAATCTAAAAACCTTTATGAGCCTAAATCTACCATCTCAAGCAAAATTAAGGTCAAACAACATCCTATTAGAACTCTAAAAAAAAGGAATATGTTGACATCAATATCAACAATTTTAGTGGCCAAAACCGATGTTAATCAATAATTTTCTCTTCCTTCAATTGAAATTCGGCTCTCTCCCCACTCGCGAACTCAGTGATAAAAAAAATAAGAAAAATAAAGTTTTAGACAAAGTGAGTTTTTGTTAACTAAAGGACTGGAAATATGTCCATTGGAAAGTATGAGGACCAAACATAACTTTTCACATCAATTTTGAAAGCAACACTTATTTTTCATGTCTCTTTTACTTTGGTCCCTTATCTTTAAATCCTATCATTCCTGAATAAATTAGAAGCAATTGACTACCAATTTTGCCATCTAAGAATCAAATCGAGGAGAAAAAAAGTTTGGTAACTAAATAAAAAAAAAGGCACCACTTCAATCCACAATGAATTGAAAACAATACATAATGATCTTTGCTACAATGAAAATACCACATGCTTTAGTTTTTTACATAATCTTTTAAGATGATCCGTTAATCCTCAAATGCAAAATATTATTTCTGTATGTTCTATTTTGTAGTGGTACAGTACAGAACTTAATATTTGCATACAAGAAAAACAATAGAAACATAAATGGGAGGTTCTCTGTAATTCTTTACAAAGATAGTTGCACCTTATATTGATAAAAGGATCAATAGTTTTTTCTTTTTTTAAAAAGAAGGATATTTTCAATTAACTCTGCTTCGTTGATTATAAATGTGATAATTTTAGCAAGAAGAGGTAAAACTGAATAAGAAGAATAACAAATATAAATGAACCAAGAAAATGAAAGTAAGTTTCAATTTCTTTTAATTGAGGTCCAATAAATTGACAAATCTCTCATAGACTATTAATTTCCTCCCCATATGGCCAAAAGTGACATACTAAATGCCCCTAGAAAAAGGGTAAGGTATGCTCCAAGTTGGAGCCAAAAACTATATAGCATATTAGAATTT
>Ga0325402_1003961_pt1 | contig 13576 bp, 8 predicted proteins | sample PopdelMetagenome_22_FD_207212 | JGI IMG/M metagenome (GOLD analysis project Ga0325402, IMG submission 207212) | Populus deltoides microbial communities from Bellville, Georgia, United States - Xylem-PdKOR-R3 | ecosystem: Host-associated > Plants > Phyllosphere > Stem > Wood/Secondary xylem... | reverse complement strand
TATATACATTGATATCCTACACATTGTTCGTAAAACTAAATGAAGAAATGATATTATAAAATTTTAAATACCATTGTTAGGAGGCTTGTTTTAGCCTATATATATATTTTTTAAGTGTTAAAGAACCATCTCAACCCAATAGTTTAAGCTATTAGATAAGGTCTCAAGATATAATTTATATTATTTTCCAACACACTCCCTCAAGTTAAAGTCTTTTGAGCTTGAAACTTACACATGTCCATATTGTCTCGTGCTTAATTTTTATCAAATAAATAAGGATGACGAGATTCGATCTCGTAACCGCTTGGTTATCAAGGCTCTAATACCATATCAAAAAACCATCTCAACCAAATAACTTAAACTATTAGGTAAGGTTCCAATATATGATTTATATTATTCTTTAACATTAAGCTTCCAAACCAAGTTATTATTTCTTTTAAAATGAAACATTCTAGTTGTTTTATGTAAATGTCTTCCTCAAGGTCTCTATTGAGGAATGTTATTTTCACATCTATTTAATACAACTCCATATAAAAAATGAGATACTAATGCCATAATTATTTGAAATGAATTATTATTTGAAATAGAAAAAGAAGGTATCGTGATAATCAATTCTTTTTTTTTTTTAGTGAATCCTTTGATTATAAGTCTTGTCTTGTATCTTTCAATATTGCTTAAAAAGTGTATTTTGGTTTTAAAAACCCAATTAAAACTAGTGGTTTTTCCCTCTATAAACAATTCAACAAGATTTTATACTTCGTTATTAGCCATTGAATCCAACTCATCCTTCATGGTATTATAATAAAATATGGATTTATTTTCAATCATAACTTGTGAAAACATAATAGAGCCATCTTCATCACCAATGTTCATGTCAGATTCTTATAGGCACATAACAAAATATTAAAACATTATAGGTTTCCTAACTCTTAAATATCTTCTAAATGTTACATCAACATTTTCAGCTTGAGAATATTGAGTAATTGAATTTGTAAAAATATCCTCGTGATGATGTGGTTCTTCAATGATTGATTGTTCTTGAGTTATTAAATCCTGATAGTTATCATGAAACATAACTAATTTACGTGAAGATGTAGGAACATGTTCAAAACTACTACCATCTTAAAAAAAATTTCAAGGTTGGCCATTCCCACTAATATCATCATTCTTAAAGAACCTTGCATTCTTATATTTCACAATTCTCATCACATTAGAAGGACAATAGAATCTGCATCCCTTAGATTTTTTTGCATAACCAATGAAATATCCATTGACTATTCTTAAGTCTAATTTTATCTCATATGGATTGTTGACTCGAACTTTAGCTAGGCAACACAATACATATCCATGTTTTAAATTATATTTCTAACATTTTCATAATTCAAATGATGTTTTATGAACCACCGTGTTTGGAACCCTATTTAGTCCATATGCCATAGATTTTAGAGCTTCACTCTGCAAATACAACAAGAGATCAGAGTTGCCAATCATACTCCTCACCATGCTCATTAATGTTAGATTTCTCATTTCAACCATACCATTTTAAGAAGATAAGCTTGGAATTGTGTATTATGCCACCATGCCTTGTTTCTTAAAAAAACCTTGCAAATGAAAATAGTAATTATCCATTTTCAGTGTACATTTCATAATATTCATCACCTTTATCTGACCTTATAATCTTAATTTATTTTTTTAATTGTTTCTCTATTTTTGCTTTATAAACCTTAATACCATTCAATGCTTTTACTTTTATCATAAAATAAATAGAGATACATATATAAAGGTAATGAAAGATTTCTGAACATTAAAATACGCTTCATAAAGACTTGAGATATCAATGTGTATAATCTCTAAAATGTTAGAAATCCTTATGGAACCTTTGTTATACTTGTTAGTTTGTTTTTTTAAATGCAATCCATATAAGTACTAAGATTAGTAAAGTCAAGAGCCTCAAGAACTTTATGATTCTCAAACTCTTAATTTTATAAACGAAGGTATGACCTAATCTCTTATGTCACAATATGAAAGATCTCTCATTTTCAACACCATGCAAAATAACAACATTATTACATTCTATAGTCATTAGGCTATAATCAGCGGTACAATTTAAAAATTATGTATCAACCTAATTTAACTCGAATTGAGTTTTTATATCCTTTTCTAATTTAATTTTTTTGAAATTTCATCATTTAATATTGAGTTGATTGAAAATTAAGTTTCATAATTTGTTTTGAATTGCTTTCTGTGGGGTAATCCCAGTCTCATGACCCGAGTTACGGGTTTGACAGGTTAACCTATGTTGATTTGGGTCCTTTTATGAGTCTTTTTTAAAAAATATTTTTCAATTTTATCATTCAATATTGAGTTAATTAAAAATTAAATTTTATAATTTATTTTGATCTTATAACAATAGTTGTAGATTTGATAGATTAACCCAGGCTGAATTAGGTCGATCCGATATGTTGCTATTTCAATAATTAAAAAAATGTTGTATTCAATTTATTTTAGTCAAACTATGCTTTTAACTATCATCCAAGTTATTTTTGTTTTTTCTAAATTAATCAGGTTATATCAAGTTAATTTAATTTAATTTTTATTCGTGCTAGATAAATATTAGCAACATGGCACAACAAAATTATCTATCACCAACTAAAAAGGATGATTCCACCATAAAATTTTAGACGCCAGAACTCATCCACAGTCGATAACATGCAGACAAATATATGTGCAATTTTTCTATCGTAAAGGATCAACAATTTAAAATGTAAGCCTCATGGCAGATGCATCCTTGAATTGAAGTATTTAAGAGTAGCGAAATGAAATGGAAGAAAATTCGAGAAACAAAGGAGCAAGTACGCCAAGCTATGCTATGTGCTTTCAGCTTCAGAAACCAGCAATCAGAGGGAAATGCTGTTTAAAACGGTGTAAAGGTGTCGGACCGCACGCAAAACTGGAGACATCTTCCAGTAGTTCAGTACCTAATGATGTGGCGGCGCTTCCACAGCTCATACATAACCAAGTGAAACTCGTCATACTTGGCAGGAGGAGAATGCCACTTGAAGTGCTTTCTAACCTGAAAACCAGAAGATACATAAATTAAGTGTTATCAAGGTGGCAGTTAATATCAGTCAATCATGAAGGATCTCACCAAAGTCATCAAGGTATCTCTCCATAGTTCAAGCTAATATCAGTTAATCATGAAGGCCACAGTAGAATCTAGGGAATGAAAAAGTTAATCCCAAATAAAGATAAAATTCATATCTACCTTAAGAACATTTTGATGCATTTTCTCGTACTTTCCTTCTGGTATGGATTTGAGAATTCTCTCCAGTTCGAGAACATCGTCTTCTTTGAGAATTACAGAGAATTTATCCCAGTCAAGAATGTCATTGAATGGCAAGTCATAGTAGTCCGACATGATGACTGCAGAAAGACACACATGAACTGCTTTAAAAGGAAACCACAGGACAGGCTGACGAGGTGAAACAGAGAATTTTAATATATGCCTGGGTGAAATACACAGCCCCTTTCTTTGATTTTATTATCTATGCTTTATATAAGAATGTTCTTGCATGATATCATCAGAACTGAATACTTTTCAAAATGTTGCCGTGGATGAACATTTTCGAAGTGTTCAACAAAAAGAAAAAGCCTTGTGAGAAACATTCTTACCAGGTACACATCCAAAAGCCATCGATTCTGATAAGCAAACACCACCAACTTGAGTCTCCCCACGAGGACAGATGCAAAACTTACTCCGATATATTTCCTTTTCAAAATTGTGTAGCACAGTGGCCCTTTTTAATTTCTCGACGAAATGGAACTCAAATTCTTGAAAATCTTTTTGAAATAATACAAGTTTCTTCCTTACATCTGAGTTGGGAGAACCAGCCCAGAAACCAAGTTTAGTCCTGCAATATTTTCCACAGCAGCTTAGCCAAAGCACCAATGATTCTGTAAAAAGTTGTCTTTTTGGATGTGTACCAACTAGAATGTATTGTTGAATTAAAGATCTAAACTTAACCTTTTTTTATTTGTAAGAATGTATAGATAACATACATGGATTTATATTCCTAATTTCTAGTAGATAAACATCTAGTTGTAAATCATTTTAAATTACAGACATATTTACATCACATTAAACTGATATGTGGATTGAATGAAAAGAAATGTGCGATGTTGGGAGAACCAGCCCAGAAACCAAGTTTAGTCCTGCAATATTTTCCACAGAAGCTTAGCCAAAGCATCAATGATTCTGTTAATGTGTTATGAACTACAAACTTTCAATGAGAAGTTTGAAATATGAAAGCATAAATCGAATTCAAGATGTATAACAAAGAATTAATCACTGCAGCCCATTTGATGAATGCTCAAGAATGCGACTCCCAAGTTATAATCATTATCAAGAGAGAAAATCCTGCCCATAGGCGTGTGATACTTGCAGGGAACTCTAATGCCAGATTTTACTGTTGTTCAGATGAGCAAAAATCATTCAGAAAAGCTAAATTTGGTAAATATCTCACACTACCTAGGAGGGTTTATCATCTCTTGGGACAGCAGGAGAGGGCGAGACTCCACAGTTGACCTGGCAAGTTGCATCAGGTTTCTGAAGTTCAGTATTTGAGCTCACTTAAGGAGTATAGTTTCCAAAAATGTTCATGGAAAATCGGGAATTGAATTACATAAATGCCTTCGAAAGCACACCACTCAAGGATATAATACAGTGTTACACCATAACAGATTACCTGTTCCACATGTCATCTCCATCAGGAGGTAGAGAGAGCTCCAATATTTGTGGGAGGGCAACATCCTTCTGTGGAATATAGTCGGAATCATAAATTGGTGAACACACAAGTCGAATTGCATTCTTCAGGAGAAACGGGATTTCTTTAGTAGCCGTGCTGCCAATGTTATGGCAACTGACAAAAAAGTGATCAGCACCTAAAGTCCTATTCCAGTAAGGGTATGTGGAAATCAAGCTCTTGACATATCTCTTGATAACCTTCTCTTTATAACCAGGTAAAGGTTCCTGCATTAAGAAAAAATCGTTGCTTTAGATGCATACCAAAAAGAGTGAGATGGAATGTTAATGTAGGATATATAGTGCTTGACAGCTAAAACAAGACAGTTTTTAAATCCAAATTATGAGAAAGAAAAAAAAAAGAAAAAAAAAAACAGAACCAATCAACAAACTTATGGAAATATCTACAAAGATCAATAAATTAACCATCTATATCTGCATCAATCTCTTGAATCCTTGAAAGATGCACGATTACATTATTTATGCACAAGAAATGAAATTCTTTCCCAGCATAAAGATAAGCAAATACTAGACTCATAGCTTATATTCAACCACAAAGATCAAATTAAATAATTTCTTGCAATTTAAGCTCATACCTCGTCACTCAATGGCTGACAAGAAATGGGAATAAAGAAGAGATGAGCCTCTTGAGGATTTTTAGTCAGAAACGGACTATCTCTCAGATTCATGAAGAAGTAATGTTCACTTGCATGATTGCTCTCGAGCGTGTTATTTTTTGAGTGATAACATGTTCCTGGGTTTCCACCTGGGTACACAAAGACCTTAAAATCCTTCTCCATTGCTTCATGATTCAGCAAGAAAAATGCTCTTGAGTGATAGATGTCGTCGGTCGAATCTTGAACTGTATATTGAATCAAATCGCCCTTCAAAAAGACGCAAAAAAGAGCGTTAAAAGGGGGCAAGAAGATGAGAGAAAGCAAAAGATAGATAAAGCAGGGAACTGAAATTGATTAAAAATTATTAAGAACTGAAATTGGCATTTAAAACCTACGAACTGCACCAAAAAAGAAGAGAGAAGGAATTGCATGCAAGAAAGCAAACAGAGAATCTTGGATTGGGAGAAAGAGTGAAAGAAAGAGCATTAGTAGAGAAAACAAGGGCACTGAAACAACAGCAAGAAGAACGTTAGCGCATAAAAGTAATCCAAGAGACTGACAAAACGTGAAATTGGCCTTCCAAAAATAAGTTTATTAAAAAAAAGACAGAAAGTGAAAGAAAGAGAGTACATGAGAAGTGAGTGGTAACCAATAGCTGTACTGGCTGTGCTGGCACAGGATAAAGACTACGCCCAAAACGATGATCACGAGCGTAAATTCTTTGAGAATACTCATTTTCTTGAGAACGAGAGAGAGGGGTAGCTGGGAATCCAAGTTTTCTTGTAGAGAAGAGAATATTGATGCGAGGTCAAAAGAAAGAAAGAAATAGAATTAATTGTTTGTGCTGTTGGTTTGGCGGTTGCTTTAACTATCAAATTCTGTTAGTTTAGATATGGTATCTATATATATATATATATATATGTGCGCTTAAAATCATGAGTGAGCTATTCCATTCATTCATTTTTGGTTGAATTAGAATAGCATTTTGATATTTATGAAAATAATCCTGCTGAACAGAGGAGACATGATCCATTAACAAAGGAATTATGCCAAATCTTGTCGAATATTTTTCCCAAATTCATTTCTATTCGCAGATGGCTTTCTTAATTCATTTTCATTGAATAAGATATTTTAACCTAGTTTATGCAGGAAGATCTTTACTAACTGATCCACAGTCCTATTGCATTGATATTCTGATGCTGATTTTCAAGACTCGATAATTGTATGCTGGCATGCTTCTAATTCCATGCAAGTAGGACTGGAAATTAGTACTGAAGAAGGACGCTGGGTATACCAACAGCATTAGTGCACGTCCAAGTTTTGCATTTGTCCGAGAGGCCATCTGATTGATTTTGGATGTGTTCCAGGTGATAGATTAGTTCATTTATACAAGCATTTTGTTTTCAGTTGATTTTGGATGTGTTCCAGGTTATAGATTAGCTCTTTAATCATCCGTATCTATACCTACAGTCAAGAATTTCTCTGCTGTTATCCTTTCAGATTACTATGAATTACCATTCAACGACATTCTTGACTGGAAGAAATTCTCTGTAATACTCAAGGAGAGATATCTATCAACTGAAGAAAATCCATGCAGACATGCCATAGCAATAATACGAAGCCCTGCAGACCAACACCTTGAATGAACATACACTTTTCTCTCACAAATTAAGCCCTCTACTCAATTGTTTGTGAAATTCACTCTGTAGATTAGGTTCCTTTATATTGTTTTCCTTGAATGCACTAAACCCTTAATATTGTGCGTGAACTGTCTAATTTCTTTAACTCCCTACTCTTGAATCAGGTCCAAAGGCACTTTCAGAGGAATCTACCTCCATTCAAACATGATTCATTTTACATGGTCATGTATGACCTGTGGCTACGCCACAATGTTACCAAGTACTATGACTAAATCTCTGAAACTCCCGTTTCATAAAGATGAACCTTTGCTTTTTTGATCGATCCAAGTTTTCAATATTGAAAAACGTGTTCTATACAACTCAAATTGCTCCTGTTACTTCCGCAATGACTACTATCTAATAGATGTCAAATGAATATTTCTCAAAACTCAGAAAATCTAGTTTTGCTGATAATTTCCCTTATAATGAAGTTGTTTACAGATCCTGTCTTCTGAAACTGGAACCTTGATGACAGCCTCAGTTCTGTGAATCTTCACCTATTTGACAGCACTCTGGAACACTAATTTCCCTGCCTTGTATAGAGATAAATCGCCGACATGGTCATGTAAGATTAAGAACAATCCATATCTTGTTCAGGAAGACGATATCAGTGATTGAGTGTCCTGCTCAGCTGCAAGCTCAATCTATAATTCCTCGAGCATCAACAGAACTTGTAAAATGGTAGGCCGATCCTTTCCTCAATATCTTATATAAGAGTCAAAATTCTGTAAATATATATAGTTTTTGTTGGCAAATTATGTATAGCACTACTTAAATTCATCCTACGTATAATCCCTCCAAGAAAAAACTCCTTAGCTCGGCCCTGCCACCACTTTACACAACCTTTCAAAACTTATCTGTAATACTCCATGTTATTCTTATTCGAATATCCATTTGTAATACTAAAAAAATGAAAATTATTATAAACAAAATACATTAATATTTCTTATAAAATAACAAAAGCATTGAGATTAATTATTAATTTTACGTCTTATAATGTATATTTTAAATAATATTTTTACTTGGAAAATGCTGAAAAACGCATCAAAACTACATTGTTTTTTTGTCATATTCAAGTAGATACATAGGTCAAGAAGAGGATTGTCCGAATAAATGAATGATCATTATAATGTAAAAAGTATTTTTTTTAATAAAATAGATATGACTTTTTTCATTTCTTTTCCTCAATCCTGGTTCTTACTAAAGAATGAGCAATTGATAAGATGGGCCTTCGGGCCGAGTGCTGAGTTAGGAATTTTGATATGCTCATTGCTATCAGCTTTCACTACTTTGTTCAAGTGTTGGTTTATTTTTTCGTATGACTGCATAAAAGTTGCAGAGGTAAACGGGAATAGGTAATAGTTGTTTTCTAAAGTATTTTTGTTAATATTAAAATAATATTTTTTATTTTTTTTAAAATTATTTTTTAGGGAAACTCCAAATCACTCAAATAACTGATGAAAACATAATCATAGATTATTATTAATATTTTTGGATGTCTTAATGCTGTGTTACAGATGCTGGCATGATCTATTTATATGCTTCAACTCATTCCCTAAATATCCAACCAATGTTGCTGGATGTCTTAACAGTGTAGATGAATGAAAATATTGAGTAGGACATGTTACTTTAGCTTATCTTAAGAAAATAATTTTTTTTAGTTTAATTTTTGATTTAAATTCTTTATCTATGAATAAATATAAAAAATATGTAGCCTTGTGTTGAAAAATCATCTATAAAGATCACATCATATTCTTTTTTTATCTTTTTTAGTTATAATTTATTTTAAAATTTTCAAGTCTGTGTGTATTAAACCAAGTAATTTAGTAACAGATGTATATATATTTTAGTAGTAATTTTAGTTTTAATATATATTTCATAGTTATTTATAAATAAAGAATTTAAGCTAAAAATTAAATCGAAAGAGCTCATTTTCTTAAAATAAGATTAACCAACAGTCTTATTTGTTTGTCATGTGATGTTCACCTATTCACTCTATCATTCGCTTTCTGCTAATTACTTCACCAAATTAACACTTCCAATAAATTTGTCTGTTCCATGAGCATGCTCTGCTTAATTCGCCCATCATCTCGCATTCTCACGTCATGTTCTTCTTTGTGGTGAGATTAATTGTGACATCCTTCTGGAATTGGGGTCGATTCTATGGTCTTAACAGACATATTGTTCATACAATTTTCCCTAACGTAGACGCAACTCTTTGTGTCTTATTACTGAAGGTTGGATATGTCTGGTATATATGGTGAACGTAATCTTTCCATATTTATCCTCTGTAAATAGATGGAATTAACTTTTTTGTAAGTCCTGTCCTTGCATTTTTGGTTTTCTCCAGGTAGATAACATATATAGTCAATCTCTCCACAGCTAAAGAGAGAATTATGCGAGTAATCATGTAGCAGGTTTGACCTCAACTACCAGACATGTCCCAAACACAATCGATTAATAAAGTGAAATGCTCTCAAATCTGTAGCTAAAAATGGGATGGCCAAGTGTGAAAATGATTAGGTCCAGGCGTGATTCACATCAAAAGGAGTTACCTCGATTGAATACTACAGCCAGGGCACATGAATGCCAATGATCATGCAATATATCTATCACCCCCCATTGTCTTCTCAAGAAGCTTTGTCGAATCCCTTTTCTGTACGCATGGCGTATGATAGTCTGTAACGAGTCTGAATATATATTTTTGAAGTGGTCATTGCGACAGTAGCAGAAGCAATTTGGGCTAAGTGAACTTTTTCTTTTTTTTAGCTGATAGCAACACGTTCTCCTCCATCGAAGCCATCCCTTTAAAGATTTGTCACCGATTATCTCAAATGTCCTATGGCCCTTGTAATACGTGACTAGCTAACTAAATCCTCGAGTGTAGCCAGCGACACCCCAATAGTCTGATTAATTGGTTTGATTTCGATGGAAAACATAATTGATTGGTTTGATTTGGGAAATTGTCAAGCATAATCTTACATTGATTTGCAAATCTTCTGATTTGGAAGAAACCACATGACAAATCACTTGTACACTTACGTTGAATCTATTAAGACAAGTACGGTGATGTGAAAATTGATAGATCAATGAGAAATTAATAGTGTGGGTGGCTGCCTAAATAGTGTTTTGTACAACAAAATGCCTGAGAAAATGTAAGAGAAATAATAAAGGATCATAAGAAAATGGAAAATTTGACTTTCCTTCACAAAATTGGCAACTAAGAAGAAGAACTGATCTTGATGTGAAACATCAAGGATCCCATGCATGTGCAAATGAGAAATCTATTGCTTAAAGGAAGAGAAAGAGAATGCCACATGGAATTGCCTTCGAGCACCACGTGTGATTGGATGGAAGAAAGGAGTTGCTGAGTAGCTTTCACTCACTCACAATCCCACCATCATCTTGCTAAGTAGCTTTCACTCACTCACAATTCATTCCACCATCCAAGAAGCATCTCTGCGGAGTATGAACCAGCATGGTTTGGCGACCTTTTATGTTATCTCACGCTCCCAAACCCTAACTGCCTAACGAAGACCCTTCAGTATGCTCTGGTCCTTGTTTTCTTTTCACAGTACTCCACCATCCATGATCAAAGGCCATGCAGACAGGGAATCATAAAAGAGAATCAGAAATCTCGATCCCCATGTGGGTAACTAGCTTTGATCACGAGTCAGGAAATACACGGATACTACGGCTTCTCTTACGGGCTCCAAAGTGTACAGCTTAAGAGCTCACTATTTTTCCATGTCAAAATCAGGATCCTGTATTCGTTTCCTTGTGTGAATCAGAGGCGAGGTTCGCGGCCAATAATTTCTTTTTTTGTTGGTTATTGAACAAGAAATTAATTAAAGAAAGAAGAAAAACTATATGGGCCTACATGCAGCTAGTGAGTTTTGATTTCGAGGGCAAAAGCATGTGCAGCTGCTGTCATTGAGAATTTCTTGGTGCAACGTATAATCAAATCAATATCTTTTTTTTTTTTGGAATCACAAAATCAAATGTTGCGGATCAAAAAATGTTCTTCGTTGGACATATTACTAGTGCACCAATAGTAGTCTTATTTCCTAGCTACTTTTTATTCAAATCAGATTGTACTTCATTTGTGTTTTGATGCACGTAGTAGAAAATCCTTTCAATTTTTTACTAGTTGTAGATGGGGTAATTTTTTTCATAAAAAAATAATGTTTAAAGCCATAAATACATTTTAAAAAAGAAAAAAAATCCGTGATTCGAGTTCAAATAAATTGATTTTATTTTAATCAGTAAGTCTTATTAATAAGTTTTGTTGATAAAAAGGATTCTACTTCTTAGAAAATGAATCGGAGAGATCAAAACTTTCCATAAGACTAACATTGCTCATGAAAAATTGAGAAAGAAGAAGCTAAGGGTTTCAATTAGGATAATATTTTCTACCACTTGTATATAGTTAGGTACAGGAGGGGCAGAATCAAAACATAAAATTAAAAGAAGCCAAAATGCTGTGATTTGTGCAGAATACTAAGAATGAACTTGCAGGGTCGCCGGGGTCCCTGCCAACCCCCCCTGTCTTCGCCCCTGGCTAGGTAGGTTAATACGAGGAATGGTCGAGTCCTTTTACTGCAAACCCTGTCTATAACACAGATGTTCTTGGTGCCTAAAGAAATGTTGCCTGCTTTCCACTTGCACTGACAAGCATCTAAACATTACACTTTCCTTTGGCTTATCATTGTTGCTTTCAATTGAGTTTAACTTTAACACCTTCCATTTCAACAAGAACAATATAGTAGATAAATATGATAGGTTTTTGGTTTTCACCTTTGGCAAATAAGACAGCAAGTTTAAGGGCCCATGAAATCGAGAAACTTATTCTGCTCCCTGAAATTAACTAAATAAAAAAGTAATAAGAACAACATATATCGTAGATGTCTATGTTCTAGCTCTTGGTTTTTTCCACCATAGCTGGTCTCTCTGTAAATTAATTGTTCCCATTAGTGACAGGCTACTAGCTTATACAAGGAAATTAACATATTAGACACCAGCTCACTCTTGACTAGATCTTGTACTGCTTACGCACTATAGACGAGCAAAACAGCTAACACAAACAAACCTAGGGCTTTCAACGTCTATATTCCGATGTCAATGTCGGTTTTTTGTAACAGGTTTCTTATTGTTTGTTTTTACCTAACCTCATGCAAACATGCCTAGCCAGCATTCTAGCTATAATCTTTTCCCTTCTATCACAAGGAAAAGACTCGAATTTGGGCATCGATTTTTATTATACTACCAAATAGTTTCACGAGATAATTTCCCGTTAAAATGATCACGACAGTGTCACCAGTCATACTTCTATTCCTGAATATGATTACATGTCACAAGACTTTAGACTATTGATCTTATAATATAGAACATATCAGTATGTTTATGTTGATAAATTTACTGACATGCTTATTCATACATTGATTTATTAATGTCACAATTAACATGCTGGTTATGGTCAATTATATCAATGTCTTGTGTTGAAGTATGGTAGTGATGAGGTCTCAAAATATCCAAATAATTTAGAAATAAAACTTATGTATTGAATAATTGATTCATATCTTAGTTCAAACAACTAATACATTTTCTTTGGTCTAGGTTTCTGGTGGCTTGATATAGAAAATTCAAGTGGTTGATAGCTGATAGCTGGTGGTGCCTGGTAAGTCAAGGTGACTGGTAGCTAATATCTGTAAAGATCCTCTTTTGTAGATTTGAGGACTCTTAAATGCTTAAGTAAGTATTTTTTTGGAGAAAAAAGTACAATGATATTTTAGAGAGATAGACTCTAAGAATATGTATATTAAAAATATTAAGAATTAAGAGATTGTAAACATTGAGTTTGAAGAGTTCATAGTGTATTTATAGTCCATGAATCTTTTTTTTTTTTGTGGAGAGGAGGGGTTAAAGTGTAATTTTATCTTTGTGATATTTTTAGTTGTATTCTACTCAAAATAATATATATTAGATTAATATAAAATATCGAGGGACTAGCGTGGAGTTTCAAAAAAAATTTTAAGAGAGTGTTGAGCTTGGATAAGATGTCTAAGAATATTAGAGGAAAAAAATGAGTTCAAGCGCATTGTCTGGATACAAGTACGTTGGGTTTGGACATAGTGAGCCTACACTTAGAAAAATTTCTAAGATGCTAAGGGAAATCCATAAAGGATGAACCTGTAGTTAGAAAGTTTTAAATGACTAGAAGCCGGATAACTGCTGTTGATGTCCATAATTAGAAAAATTTCTAAATGATTAGGGAGATAAGCCTACATCGACTTCCATATTTAGAAAACATTTTAAGGGATAAAAAGGATAGATGGATCTATGAAGGGTGGTGTATTGAACTAAAAAGATCAAATTCTTCCATTAATCGCATTAAAGTGTAGGAGGTAAGTTACATTCTTAGGATAACATGAGCATGAGAGCCCTCACTAAAAAGTGTTCAGTTTATATATATATATATA
>Ga0325402_1003959_pt1 | contig 13578 bp, 3 predicted proteins | sample PopdelMetagenome_22_FD_207212 | JGI IMG/M metagenome (GOLD analysis project Ga0325402, IMG submission 207212) | Populus deltoides microbial communities from Bellville, Georgia, United States - Xylem-PdKOR-R3 | ecosystem: Host-associated > Plants > Phyllosphere > Stem > Wood/Secondary xylem... | reverse complement strand
TTAATATTATGTGTTTGTGTAAGATTTGCTTTTGAAAGAACTGTTGATTGTATGGATTGTATTTTGATGATGTGAGGATTCAAGTTCTTTGATTACCGGCACCATGTGTATTAAATATACATATATAAAAAAAAATTACTATTGTTTTGGGCTTAGAAAGCTGGGTCGTTACACCTAAAACTTTCAAGTGAGTCTAAGATTTAATAAGGTCGTTTTCAAGTCCAAATTGTAGCAACAACAGAGAAGTCTGAATATATCCTGCAATCCAAACACTATTAAGTGTTCAGCCCATATCTTGGTTCTAGAAGTCCAAATGACCTCAACTTTTTTTCCTGGAAAGCTGAGACAATTTCCTAGAACTTTCATGATTCAAGTCTGTTCAAATTATGACGTTATCAATGACGTTTTTGGCAGACAAGAAGATAAGGATTGTCACCAAGTCAAGATGTGGCCACCCACTCAACAATTAGTCAACAAATCAATAGTTCTCAATTTTGGCCTATAAAAGGAGGCATTTGCCATGTATTTAGGCATCTTGGTTTTCAGATCAAGATCATGTTCTTGCTCTCTCTTTATATTTTGTAATGCTTAAGTTTTGCATATATTAATCTCTTGCTTATGCTTTTCATTTCCTTTCCTTGTTTATTTATGTTTCTCTCTTTCATTATGTTTAGCTAAGTTTATCATGTCAAGGTGAAAAGGTTACACTAATAGTGTAAGAATAAGTATAATATAAACTTAACATGGACCTTAATGTTTGATACTAACATGTTTTATATTTGTTATCTTGTTCACTTTTAATACTTTGCTTGTTAAATGGTTAATCTAGATTTATGTTGTATAACCCTTGGTACAACAAATACTTGGCACTTTCATAGCCCAACTATATGGTATAACCGACACCTGTGCTATGAAAGGAACTTGATTTGTTGTTAACATAACTTATAATCATGAATGCCTGACAACATTTACAAGTGTTAGCATTATTCAAATAAGATAACTAATGTAATCATGTTAACAATTTATAATCCGATTGGAACCTCCTTTGTGTGTGGTTTCCAGTTGAGTAATAAAAAGAGTTTATACTATACTTGTTTGAAATACCAACCCTGCAGCATGCATCTCTTTTGAACCTTAGAGAGGAAAGGAGAGGAAATGAGAGTTAAAGAGTACCAAAAAATGGCTAAAACCATGATAAGAGAGGGTGTGTAATAGGCTAGCTGGTATAACTAGAGAAGGAATGAAGGAAAAACCGAAACCAGAAAGGAAAAAGAAGTAGAAAACCATGGGTAGTGGGAGGAGAAAAACTTGTTAAATCCCTTCCTAAAACTACTAAAAACAGTAGGTATGAACCAAATCTTTTCTCCTCCTATTATTTGGACCTTAAAACCGAAAAAGAGGAAGAAGACCTTAAAAAATTGACCTAGGACTTCTAGACCAGCTGTGAAGGAAACCTAACCTAACTAAAAGGATAATAAAATAGGGATGAATGGGAGCCAAATTTCCAGAACAGTTAACACATAAAAATGAATAGATTGAATGGACAAAACTTGGTAAAGGGTCGGCCATATATAAAGTGCTGGTCAAATTGCATGCTGGAACCGAAATGCATGAAGATGTTCATGCTTAAAAATTGTATGATTCTACTAGATTTCAAGAACAAATTGTATGCTTGAACCGAAATGCATGTAGATGTTCATGCTAAAATTGTATGATTTTGTTGGATGCTAAGAACAAAATGGATGCTGCAACCGAAATGCATGTAGAAGTTCATGCTTAAAATTGTATGATTCTGATGGATCCTGAGACCAAATTGTGGTGTCAGTAATGAATTAGTTTTGATGTTGAATGGTGTTGTCAGCAGCGAATCAGTTTTTGCTGCCGAATTGTGTTTTCCACAGTGAATCAGTTTCCGCTGCTGAATTGTGGTGTCAGCAGCAAATTAGTTTTTGCTGCCGAATGGTGTTGTCAATAATGCATCAGTTTTCGTTGCTGAATTGTGGTGTCGGCAACAAATTAGTTTTCACTGTCGAATTCTGTTGTCAGCAACGAATCAGTTTTCGCTGTTAAATTGTGGTGTCGGCAACAAAACAGTTTTCCCTACCGACATGTGGTGTCCGTAGCAAACCAGTCTTCGCCAGTGAATTGTGGCTTCAGCAACAAACCAGTCTTCGTTGGTGAATTCTATGTTCGCAGCAAATTAGTTTTCGCTGTCGAATCCTATTGCAACAACAAATTAGTTTTCATTGTTGAGTTCCATGTCATCAACAAATTAGTTTTCATTGCCGAATTCTGTATTTCACCAGCGAATTAGTTTTGCTACCGAAATCTATGTAACCAGTGAATCAGTTTAATTAACGAACTGTATGTCACCAATGAATCAGTTTTGTTGTTGAATTCTGTATGTAGCCAGCGAATCAGTTTTCGTTGTTGAACTATATGTCAACAGGGAATTAGTTTTGTTGCGAAATATGTATGTCACCATCCAATCAGTTTCGTTGCTGAATTCTGTATAACCAGTGAATCTGATGCGATCCAACCATCAAAGGATCCATTGAAGGTTCCAGTTGGTCCAGTTACTAGGCTTAGGGCTAAGAAGTTCAAAGAAGCTTTCAATGGACTTCTTAAAGATACATGGGCTAAGGTGGACTTCAAAAAGATTTGTAATAATAAAGAGCAAGCCTTGATTAATCTGAGTCATATTCAAAAGGGGCTTGTTGGTGGAACCAAGACCATTACACAAAGATTGGGAGAAGAAGACTAGATTCGGACAGTTTGACCTTTCATTACTCTTTTGGTCATAACTGGAGCTACAAATCGAATTTTGATGTGATTCTAGTTGGGCTGGAAACTAGACTTCCATACCTTTACAACGGTATATGGCACGCCTTCTAATTCATTAAGACGAGAGAGAACCATTCATTTTAAGTTGGGCCTTACTGCTGCCAGACAGAATACGGAAACAACGAACTTGTCTTATTTAATTAGTTGGGCTATCAAACTTTATTTATTTTGAGAGGAGACAACTTGTTTGGGTTTTAGACTAGTTTATTTTGTTTATTTTAATTAGTTTGGGCTAGTTTTAGCTTGGGTTGATTATTATTTAAATTGGGTTTATGTGAGATCCATTAGCAAAACTAAGGTTTTGGCTTAGAGTTTAAATACTCTTTAGGAATATTTTTAGGGTAGACTTTTTTATAATATTTTCAGCATTGTAGCTGACTTTTGGTTGCTCAATCTTGGTTCTTGATTGAACTTTCAACTCTTCAAAGAATTGACCATTTTTTGTTGGGAATTTATACTTCTTTTGCTCGTCTCCAGGTGTAAGCGTTGTGATCGAGTTGGTCTATAGTCTTGTTGCCTTGGAGCAAGTCTTTCATTATGATAAGCTCATTCAAATCTCAACAAACTTGGGTTAGATTGATCTTGGGGTCGCGAATACCATTAAATTCCGCTAGGGTTCGCATCAGAATCAATTTTTGCTGACAAATTATATGTCACCAATGAATCATTTTCACTACCGAATTTCATGCCACCAATGAATCAGTTTCGCTATCGAATCCTGTGACACTAGCGAATTAAATCTCATTGACGAATTGTATATATCACCAACGACCCAGTTTTTGCTAATAAATTTTTATGGCAACAGTAGCTTAGCCGCTGATGAATTTCACATCATAAATGACTTAATGCTTGTAACAATTTCATTGTATAATTGTATAATATGTGGAACACTAGAATGTGAACATATGCATTTTGAAATAAGTATGGCGATGAGTTATGTGTTTGTCGAATGCAAATATGCTGATTTATGATCATTTGATATATAAGGTGGTGCGACTAGAATTGAACCTTTGACCGGGAGAGTACACCCGTGGGAGGAACAGGTAAATGATTTCCACCCCCTTCTAAAGTAACATTAGTTTCTAAAGTGAATTTATCACGAAGGATCTATTGTTGTGCTATATGAAATGCTAAACGAACATAAATAGTTGTATGAGTATTACAAATGATCTACCATTATATTATATTGAATGTTAATTGTCATGAATAGTTGTATGAGTATTATAAAGGATCTACCGTTGTATTATACTGAATGTTATGTGTCACGAATGGTTGTATGAGTATTACAAATGATAAAGGATCTACCGTTGTATTATACTGAATGTTAATTGTCACGAATGGTTGTATGAGTATTACAAAGGATTTATCATTGTATTATACTGAATGTTAACTGTCACGAATGGTTGTATGAGTATTACAAAGGATCTACCATTGTATTATACTAAATCTTAATTGTTACAAATGGTTGTGTGAGTATTACGAAGGATATATCATTGTATTATGCTGAAGGTTATTTATCACAAATGTTTATATGAGTATTGCGAAGGATCTATTATTGTGCTATACATAGTGCTAAATTGTTACAAATTTTTGTATGAGTATTACAAAGAATCTATTTAACTGTCATGAATGGTTGGATAAGTAATACAAAGTGTCTACTATTGTGTTATACTAAATGTTAAACTATTACGAAATGTTTGTTTTGAGTATTACAAAAGATTTATTATTGTGTATATTGAACACTAAGCTATTACGAAATGAGAGCCTAATTGTGCCCAATTTTACCTAAAACTAGAGAGACAAAGTAGATACAAGGTCAAATTACCTAATTATTGGACGAATCTACATAAACATTAAGCCTAGAGACATAATTAGATTTTTAATAGGCCAATTTGATTTAATCATGGGCCAAATTAAAGTTTAATTATGTTTAAGAATTAATTTGGGTCCAATTGAAGAATTTAATTACGTGCAAGGACTTAATTATACTTTAATTAGTCAAATTAATTTTATTGGGGTTTAATTGGTGAAAAAATAAGTTTGGGAGCCCAATTTATGCTTAATTGAGAAGATCAAAATTTTAGGAGACCAAATTTAATTTTTACCAAGTCAATTGATTGAAATCAGGGGTTAAATTGCAAGAAAATCAAAGTTTTGAGACCAATTAAGGGCTAAATTGAAGAAATTCATGGCCAAATACCACTTTGTAAAAGGCGCCAAACTAGGCAAATGAAATTAAAGAGAATTGAAAGTGTAATGGTCAAGTAAAGGTTAATTTACATAAATCCAAGACTAAGGACCAAAATGAAAAAGGCATTGGTATTTAAGGCTAACATTGATGTTCAATAGAGGCAAAATTGTATAAAATTAGAAGTTTATTGTAATAACTTAGAATTTCTCATCAATTCATGAAATAGTGTTTAATCATAATTACACAAAAATGGGTAGTGAAATTATTTTTTTTTGTGTATCATCATGCCTATTGATGCTTTGCACAATAGTGTTTATAGATCGATCATAGAGGTATCATTAGTTGATATAGCACAATAATCATATGATCACATAATACAACAACTTTATAGAAGAGAATACATAAGCAATACATGCATATCATTATATCTTCATACTTATAAATCCACATCCCTGTTTTCAGAAAGTCATCATTTCAAGTCTTTACAAAAATGTCAATCGGCAAATCCATAGTCATTACATTGTTATACAAAATGCACATCACCTAAACATATGATTACATAATTTATATCAAAACACATGGAACGGAGTTTCTACATGCCATGGCTATATGACGTCTCTATTACAATTCAAATGCAATACAAGAATAAAAGAGCAATCTTGAAATATAATAATAATGAATAGAAATACATGATTGAAAATTCCACTATTAACTTAGATAGGTAAGCTCTTATTATGGACTTCATATAGCACGGTCATTAAGATTTCGCCGTTCAATGCTAATCTTATTCGTACATCCTAATCACTTAACTTGAGGTTTAGAGACCGAGATTAACTCCCTAGTCTCCCTCAATCCGTAAACCTGAATGCTATTAACCGAATGCAAACCCAACATTCGATCTTGGTTATCCGATATAGATACCATTAGCCAAAATTAATCACTCCATTCAATCCTGATTATCTAATAAGGATACCATTAGCTGAAGCTAATCACGCCATTCAATCTCGGTCATCTGTTATGAATACCATTAGCCGAAGCTAATCACATTATTCAATCCCGATCATCTGTTATGGACACTATTAGTTGAAGCTAAGTACATTATTCAATCAACTATTTCATGAGTAATCTCAAACAACCACAACCGAGTAACAACAATATATAAAAAATTCACTACAAGGATCTAGCATAAATATGGATAATGGTGGAGACCACCTACCTGCTCAAAGACTATTAGTTATACACCAAGTGATCATTAATCAGTATTCTTGCATTCAACAATCTTAAAGATTATTACCGCCAATATTCCAAAATACAAATGCACACATTCAAACATGGAACTAGCTGAGTTTAATAACTTTGTTTATTTAGAGGGATAATTACATCAAGCATTCTATAGTTTGATATTTTTTTTCTCTGCCTCCGTGATTGAAAAATTACACTTCACATCCTTAGTCAAACTAAAATTTATAATCATGTGAAATGGTGTACCCTTATATATAATATATTATAAACTGATGGAAACAATAAAATACTCACTCTCACTCTCATTTATATCTCGCTTTACAACTTTCTCTCTTAACAAAAGTAAAAAAACCCCAAATAAAAAAGCATTGATAAGTAAATGTCTGGTTTCAAACACCAAATGTCTAAAAGCTCCTTTTTTATTTATTTTTATTGATTTTTAGAGTTCTTAAAGTATTTGTGAATCAGTTTAAATTGGGGGAAATAGGGTTAGGGTTTCCAATTTAAAGTATTACTAGATTTTGAATTAGGGATTTTATTTTCTTTTTTTGTGTGTATTGATTGTATGCCAAATACGAGAAAAATATTGGGTTCCTAAATATCATACTCACAACGAAAACAATAAAAATCATTATTCGGAAGTCCCTAGGATCCCGTTAGATAAATTTAGAGTTGTTTAAAGATTTATTACCTGAAGATTTGATCTTCTTCGGCTTTGAATAATTTTTTAAAGGATAGGTTGTCGCAAACCACAAGCCGTTCAATTGTCCAACGGTAATCTACACGAACTACCAGTGAGAAATCTTCTAAATCCATATTTGGAGGAGAGTGATTATTATGTCTAGAGTGATAAGTCTTTATTTTGTGACTTGCGTAGTTTTTTTGTTTAACGGAAAACCACAAAAGATAAGAGGCACAACTTACTATTTATAGGAAAATCTGAAAAACCCTATAAATTGGCAAAATATCAATTTGCCTTTTGAATAATATTCATATATTAATTCATCACAATTTAAAAAATTAATTCAATCAATCCTTACTTGATTTTTGTAGGTCTAGAAATATAATTCTTGTATTAATTATATTTTAGTCCTTAACTTCTAAGATATATTTTAATTTATGACTAATGGTTCTTAATGTGTGTGACCCAATAGGTTCCTAATATGTTGGCCCAAATATAAATTATAATTATAATTAAATAGAATTAAATAAATTAAACAATTTAATCAACAATTGATTAAATTATATTTGAAGATTAGGTGCATCTTCTAGCAACGTTTCATGATCCTTCAAATATTAGATAAGTCATTAGTGATTTGACTTAACCTTTCAGTGATCAGTTTCTCAGTGTAATTAATATCATTTTATCAATAGTCATTGATCATTTGAATAAAATTTAAAACTCTTTTCAAATCTCATTCTACTTTGGCCAAGAATTTCTCAGTCAATACTGTTTAAGAACAGATTAAATAATTTTCCTGATTCACCTAGGGTTATGAATCATCTTTTGATCACTCAAGTACTTTCATATAAGATAATTTAGTGATCTCAAGTGTAACATCCCCCGTTCCGAGATAAAAACAACAATCTCATGTCAACCGAAAAACAGAGTAATTAATTTTTTTTTCTATATATATTCATGGTGTTCGTATTAAAATCTACCAAAATTTTGACGGAGTCTCCCCTGTATTGGAAGGTCCCAAGTTATCGACATTTAACCTGTTTACACTTCTAATAACCCGCATCTCCTAACTCAATCCCGACCCAATCATCCTGGGTCTCAATCCCACAAACATCATCATACATATCAACCACAATATTTATGATATACATTATATAACAAATATCATTATGGATGGATAAAAATATAAATACGCATACACGATATGAACTACAGAGTTAAGTTCATTTAATCAAGTTTAAACATTAATTATACAAATTAAGTTATACAAACATTTCCATGTTTACAAAAATACAAGGGTATACTCTCTAGAACCTAGATTACAAAAAGTGAACATAAGTTAAGATCTACTCCTGTCGTGCATACGATGGTCCTGAAACAAAATATATATTATTGAAAACATGAATATCACAATAAATATAACAACACAAATATCTAACAATTTAAAAAGGGCAACATGCATTCATATTTTGTTCACTTCTTCCTTTTGGTTTTCATTAGAATCTCTTTCTTGTTCAACTACTATAAACCGTTTCCCCTCCCATTATCAACCTCCATTCCAGATTTTATAAAATCAATCATGATTATTTCTACTTAACACATTATCAATATCAATTTCACTGGTATCATTATCATCACCCCGTAGGAGTCAATGCAAAGCGATCCCCTTACCCGGGATCCTAACATACACTAAATGTGAAACGCTGGAAATTTATAATTTAAATATGCAGATGTGTAAACCATCATGTAAACGTAAGACTGAAAGTGGTATGATTTCAATGAGTGGTGAAAACCAAGATTAGAAATAATAGATAAATAATGATATATAAGGAAAGTGATCTCCATAAAATGAATTTTGGTTTAGAATTCATAAGGACAGAGAAACTGGTAACGTGTTTTGATGGATAAAATAAAGAGAAAATTGACAAAATGTTTCTAAGAAATAAGGGTAGGATTGAAGGTGCAAGCACCGATTAAAATCAGTGATGTTATTTTGAAATGGTAATTAGCCCGATAAATAAATAAAGGTGAAAATTCTAAAATGAATATATTCCAAAATAATAAAATGACCTTAAAGGTTTAGAAGGAAAATTGATATGATTTTATGTGAAGATTGAACAAGAAAATTTGGATCGTTGATGAAAAAGTCATGAACTGACTAATTTTTCATTAGGAAGCAGAGCTCTCAATCCAATCGTCGAACCAGGATGAAGTCTTGCATGAAGTCTATTAATATATTTTCCTACCTTGGTTAAAGATCTCATCCCAATCGGAGTTTGGTAAAGACTAGCGATTTAAGCATAAATAAACCAAATAGTTTAAATGAAAAATAAAATAAAATACATAAAGGCATAAATGAGGGACAAAGTTGTAATTAGGGGAAAAGGTGCCTATAAAACTGCAAAGAGACCACCAGTTAAAAAAAAAAGGTGAGAGACAATTGAGAAAATTCGGATAAAGAGAGAAATGCAGAATTTGGAGAAACCAATAATGCTCTGGTGACCATATCTCTAGAATCCACCGTTAGATCATGCTGAGTTTTGGATATATTGTTCTTCTCACACTCCTCTATTAAGTGACCTGAGGGAATGGAAGGCACACAATCTGTTTGACATAAATCATCATCGGAAATTTCCTGGAAAATAAAAAGAAATACACCTACAGGGCAGTTTTGGTCGCAAACTGATTTCTCTCTCTTCCACCGTTAGATCATGCTCATTCTTGGATATGTGGTGTGCCTCGATGCTACCTTCATTCTGGACGATGGAGATCGGAAACGCATTCTCCAGAAAGGTTTCGTACATGTTCAATAGTAGCTCGTCCATTTTCAGGTTAGCTCGGTTTTATTGAGATCTAGGGAGATCCAACTATTGGATCATTTTGATTTTGAGACATATTGTGCAAAAAGTTATGATATATAATCTGACCGTTGGGTTTAAAACAATATCAGAGGTTGATGACTTATTGCGTTTTTAATCTATTGCTAGTTTTGGTAAAATTTAGTAAGCTTGATTAAATACATGTTTTGATGAAATTAGAATTGTGTGGGTATAGGGTTTATAGAAGATGTAATGGTAAAATATGTTCTTGTTATTAGTATTGTTATAGATTAATTGTGTATTCTTTATATGAGGGGAAGAATGAATAGGAATGAACATTGTTATATGAACATGTTGATTGAATAAAAAGCTAATTTGTTGGTTGTGTGGATATGAATGGGGTGGAACCATGAAGAAATTGAAATGAAAGAAATTTGGAAAATAAAACATATTTAAAGCTAGCCATAAGTATTTTTGGCAAATTGGTTAGTTAATGAAGATTGTCATGGATTCCGACTAGTAGGGTGAAATTATTGTTGTGCTAATGATCTAAGAATATTAATTGTTAAGGTTTGTCGCATATGTTTAATCGCACAAGGAGAAAGTGAAAGAAAATGAATGGTTCGTCATTTTGTTGTATTAATAATGCTAAACAAGGATAATAACATATATAATGTGTGTAAAAAATAAATAAATAATAATAATAGGAGAAATCCCAAAGAGATGAGTTTCCTTATTTTGATCTAATCTTGCTATATTGTAGAGGTAGGGAAATTGTTTGAATGTTTTACCTTAGAATTGGTTTGAATTTGTGATTTAATGATGTCAAATGACCTTGGATAATGTTGTTTTTACATGAAAATAAGTTGGAAGTTGAAAAGGATTTCCATTGGATGAAAATCCTCGTTGCCCAAAATTTTAGCTATAAAGGAGGGGCTATTGTGATTGTTAATTTTGAGCCTTAAAACAAAATAATTTGGAGTTGGCTTCTTCATAAAGTTATATTTCTATGTTTTAGTCTTTCATAGAGATAAATCATACCCAAAACTGAGTTTTATAGCTTTAGTTATGATTAAAATACTAGATAGTGTTCTGAGTTGGTTAAGCTAAATTGATCGGAATTAAATAATTTTTAATCTTTACTTGGAATTGTTGTTGAGTAATGATTTTGTGAACTTTGTTTGGCCGAGACATTGTATTCAGGGGTTGTAATTTTGTTTACAACTTTTTTCGTGAGCATTAAGTGGCTTTGGAGGAAGCTTTTTAGGATTAGTTCCTTTGAAGATGGTTCTTTTGATGTCGAGTATGGTGCGATATTGGCTAAGAGGAACAGGGAAGACTTTCTTAGGAGTAAATGAGAGAAGGCACGCAAGAAAGCTGAAGAGAAGGGACATGCTAGGATAGAGAAGGAGCTCTTAGAGTGTCCACATGTTTGATAAAAATTCTCTTTATGAGGGTTTTTAATATATAATATTTAATATTTAAGAACTCTTTACTTATTAAATTAATAATAATAATAAATTTATACAGTGTTATAAAATTATTAAAATAGATAATATAAAGTGTAATTTTTCAAAACATAAAAGCAAAGTAAAAATTGATCAAACTATAGGAAACTTAGTGTAATTATCCAGCTAAACCATCATAGACTTAGTTAAGTTTAATAACTTTATTTTTTGTGATTATACTATGATAAAAATAGACATGCATAGAAAAACTACATAATAAATTTTAAAAAAATAAATCATGAAAAGTTATACATAAAAAAAAAAGGTTTGCTAATGTTATAAAATGAGTGCAATAATTTTATTTGAAAACAAGATAAAAACTAAACAATATTTAATAAAAGAATACCCTATATATATAATCTTAATTAATCTTTTTAATGAATTATAGTTAAAATTAAAGGAAAATATTAAAAAGCATATACAAATGTCAAAAACATGTCAAATACCTAGGCTGGGTGGGCCAATGCGTTCTACTCATTAAAAAAAAGAAGTCAAGCACATGGACTTTAAAGGTTATTAAACTACCTTCGTTTATTTGCTGGAAAGTAGTTTTCGTTTGGAAAGTGAATTCCGGGGAAAGTGAATTCTGGAAAAGTATTTTCTGATGTTTGGTAGTATAATGAAAAATAAATTGGAAAACATTTTCCAGTGTTTGTTTATGTTATGGAAAATGAGCTGGAAAATAACTTATTAATGTTTTATTTTTCTCAAGTTTATTAAAATAATAAGGAACTAATCTTATAAATTAAAAAGTTGAATGAAAATAAAATTGAGAAAAAAATATAATTTCATAAATTATCTCAAATAAAATAAATAATAATCAAAATAATAGAGATCAAATCTTAAAAATAAAAAAAATAAAAGATGAAGAAATTAAAATAATAATAATTAACATTTCATATATTATTTGAAATAAAATAAGTAACAATCAAAAGAATGAGGATCAAATTTGATAGATAAAAAATTTCAATAAAAAATAATAAGGGAAAAACAAATAAAAATTATAAAAATGAGGACCAAAGTTAATATAAAAATTAAATTTTAAGAGATGAAATTGAAAAATAAATATTCAGCACAAAATATTTATAGCAATCAAAAGTTTGAGGACCAAATTTGATATAATCAGCAAATAATATGACATTTTTAAATTTTTCACAACTTTCTGAAAGTGTTTTCTACCCAAATTTTCCAGGAAAACACTTTCCTGAAAACCAAGCCAAATTTTCCTTTGACTGGAAAGTGTTTTCCGTTGACCAACTTTCCTAATGACAAATAAACACAGGAAAGTTTGAAAAGTGATTTCTCAAAAACCACTTTCCAGAAACTAAGTCATCTTTATTTTTTTCTTAAAATGGGTAGATGACGCGTTGTGCTTCCATTTCTCTTATAAGAAAGCACATGACACATGTTGTCCAGTGATTTGTGGCCGAAAAATCCTGCCTCTTTAAACATAGAAAGTACATTTTATTTTATTTTTCCCACATGAAAACTCCTAAGGAATGCATCATAAACCTTAATAAAATGATACCTAACGTAAAAACAAACTTTAATTAGTAAACATAAAATAAAAATAATCCTAAATCAAAGAAAATTTTTTTCAGTGTTACGATGAGTTAAAAATATTTTAATCGAACTCTTCTTGTTAAATGAAACTCATTAATACCAAGATTGATTTTTTTTAGTTGTTAAAATATGAACAACCTATAATTTTCTGTTTTTTCCTTGTTTTCTAATGACTCTCTCTTTTCTTTCTTAAAATCAAAGATTGCAATATAAATAAATTAAAATTTTAGATCAAAATATAAAATTTTAAAACTAAAAGGATTAAAAAATGTAAATCGAAAAAACTTCATGGACCAAAATTTTAAATTCCATGCCTCATGTATGAAAAAAAATGGTTGCTTTTTTCGTATCAAACTTGGTCCCCTAAGTCTCAATTTGTTTTAATCAATAAAATTAAATTTTATTTTATAAAATTAAATATTAACCTAATATTGAGATTTTTTTTGACACCACAAGAACCTCATAACAAGCTAATGAAAACAAATTATCAAATTTAATTTCTAGTAAACGTAATGTAAAAGGATAAAATTGAAAAGAAAATATATAATTAGAATAGAAAATGCTTCAAGAGAAAAAAAAAAATAATAATGTGGTAATCCATAGTGGTATAAAATAAATACCTAGGGTGTGTTTGTTTTTATAATTTAATCTTTGTGCTTAAAAAAATTAAATTAATGTGTTTTATGTGCTTTTCAATAATTTCGATTATGTTAATCTTAAAAATAAAAA
>Ga0325402_1003958_pt1 | contig 13578 bp, 5 predicted proteins | sample PopdelMetagenome_22_FD_207212 | JGI IMG/M metagenome (GOLD analysis project Ga0325402, IMG submission 207212) | Populus deltoides microbial communities from Bellville, Georgia, United States - Xylem-PdKOR-R3 | ecosystem: Host-associated > Plants > Phyllosphere > Stem > Wood/Secondary xylem... | reverse complement strand
AAAAAAAAATTAGGGAGAACCTCTATTTCTAATATTCTCAGTCTTCTAAATGAAATTCAACCATTGAATTATTGAGATATAAATTAGTTTATAGACAAATAGGCATTAATATTTCGAAGCACGAAAGTTCTGTCTTCTCTCTTCTTCCAAGATATTCATATGGGGCCGTGTGTCGCTGCGAACTTTCCTTTGATCAGGTTTCTTCATGGTTAATTAATCACAAAAATATCACTGAACTGCAAGAAGGGTTAACGAGAAATCAAAAGAAATACTCATCCCATGTAATAAGATCAAACACAAGCTTTCCCTTTCATTTTTTGGCTAGATTTTTATTCTTTTAAAATAAAATAGTCAAAACTCTAACTTTACGCTTGAATACAATGGTTTTGATAATGCTAGATGAACATTTGCCAGATTCTTGGATAATTTTACTAGGGATTGCAGGAGCTCTCTGTTGATGAAGGACTGCCGAAGGTAACTTCCTAACGTTTAGATCCTCGAATGAGAAAGACCAGGGCCCAGGCTTCCTCGACTTATCCTGAAAGCTGACAAGACTTGAAAATGATAAATAATACAAATTTTATAGCTGACTCCAATGGAGCTACGGATCCCAGCTCTTGTAGCTGTCAATGCTTCCATCAACAAGACTTTTATACCATCATAATTTCTTATGCCAGAATGCACCATTGACGGTACATGACAAAGGAAAAGAGTTTTGTTTTGATTGGAAGTGTCGACAGAAGTCAAGACGATTACCAAATTGCAGTGACTGTAACGAGGAGTTTTTTTTTTTTAATATATATATATATATAAGAATAACAATAAACAAAAAATAATCAATTAACACATTTAAAAAAATAATTTAAAAACTAATACATTTTAACGAGTGGCAGATGATATTTACACCATGTGAATCACAAATAACATCTACAACTTATTTTAAATTAAAAAATAGATATATTTATTTTCTCTCATTGTCCCTCTTTTCAATTCTAGATCCTTCTCTGTCCATCGCCATAAACATCCTTAACGTGTCTAAAATACTCATTTCTTTTTAAAACACACATCTATCTAGCTCTCTCTATTTAACTTTACCCGCGACAACCACATTTTCTCTCTCTAGTAGCGGTAGGTGTTGAATTTCCTGAACAAAATAGCTACCATCAATCACCCTAACCATCCATATTTCATTTTTAGATGTATATTAAACACTTTCACTCAATTAATTTGATATAATTTATGTTTAATTGGTGTTAATTTGATTTTATTAAATGTTCGGGTTTTGAATTGAGAATTAGGTTAACTAGATGTAATTGAAGTTGTTAATTAGATATAATTATATTATTTTGTTTAATTATCAAATATTTTGTTTAATTTGATTTTATGATTGTGTCACATAAATCTTGAACATTGGTGGAGTGATTAGTCAACTTTGTGGCTTATCTTGTAGATGATATGAGGCTAGATATTTCACAGTGAATCTCACTCATGTACATAAGTTTTATCAAAATAAGTTGGACGCATAACAACCACATCAGGTATATATTACAAATGTATTTTTTGTTTTTGTCATTTTAAAGTTAATTTTCTAGTTTCAATTAATTGTTTGAGATCATTATTTTATATGTTCTGATAGGTTATATAAATGTCATATACAAAGAACTTCATACTTTCAGTCTCGTTTATATGCTTCGAGAGATGTGATATTTGGTTAGCATATGTTCCTTTGCACTACTTTGATTTTGTTGAGATGCATTGTCCAGATTTGGTAATACAACAGTTTGGATTATCTTATCATATACCAGGGAGGAGCTGCACAATATTAGCTGCCAAGGTAAATGCGAGGGGAGTTGATTGATAATTTATACATCTTACCTTGATGTATGAGATGTTATGAGAGATCGTATTTTTGATAAGCGACAATCCACGATTGATATAGATACCTAGATGACATGGTACTTGTTCATTACGCGCCATTTAATTACACTGACCTGGTCGCGTTTCCCGATACATCCACAAACTCGATGTGCCATGCCCCCCGATATCCAAGACATGATCAATTGGTATGAAATATTGTTTTACATTTATTAAATACCATAATAATTTTTATCATAGATGATGACTACTGATTGATTTTTAATGCGTGTACGAGAAACTTAGAAAGTAACAACGACTATCCATGAAGATGTTAATGAGATGAAATGTATTGTGACCAACATACGCTCAATTTATGCCGTAGCGAACTTCAATAAGCTGGGAAGGTTAAGCATCTTGAAGCAGCATTAGCAAAAGATGAGATTGTTTATCGTAGGAGTGTTAGGGATGTTGGTCCATCCATGAGCGACTCAGGTCTATTTATGAGCTGAGATGATATTGGTCCTCATCAAACCTATATACATATTATAGACCTGACCTCGAGTTGGACGAGCTGAGAAGATTATTAGATATAATTACATATTATTACATGTTTATGAGAATTGTGAATATATGTATAGTTAATTTAATTTTTAATAAAATATTAATGCTATTTTAATTGTCAGTGTATATTTGTTATTTGTGATTGAATATATTATATGCTAGTTGTGCAAATTATTTTTTTTAGCAGGGAGTTGATGATAAAATAAATTGTCCCTGAACGTCTCTACTAGAAGGGTCGCAAATAGCATATGCAAAACGCGAGTCATATATATTATTTTATATTTCTTGTGATTTAAATGTCGCATATTTCTCTTGCAATTCTCTTAAGCATGCTAGATTCTTAATTATTTTTCAACTTATATTATTTTACAAATTAGGATTTTTAAAATATGCTAACTTACCAAAAACACTCCTATAACTAGTCCACAGGACCACACGCACGGAGATAACCGAGCACCCTAATAAAAGAGACAGCGTGGGCGTTCATCACAAGAAAACAAAGTGACAGTAGCAGGCCTGCTATCTCATGCACACACATTCGGCCCAATACTTATCTGACAAAAACACAATCCGGTTTTTTATTTTTTATGAACCCGTGAACATACAGATAATCTTTGCATCTAAAATTTTCTACCAGTACTGAATAAAATCGACTTGTATTTTGCCCCTAATTTTTATCATCCAGGCCGATAAATGCTCATACCCTGTTATTTAGCGGGCCAATCCTTTTTTTTTTTTTTAAATGATGATGTTAAAAAACAATTCAATTCAAAATAAAACTTGAATTGGACTAAATTCTGAATCAACAGATGATCGGGTTAATCTTTTTATTATCTTTATCAGATTTTATAACTATACTTGGCTGAGTTTCGCCACTGCATCCCACTGTTACTCGTGTGTGTTTGTTTTTGAGATAATTTTTATGATTATTGTTTAGAGAAGTAAGTTTTAAGAAAATATTGTTAGTTGGATTTAGATATGTATTTGGTAAAAATTATGATTGAGGTTTACCTGTAGCAAAAAACATGTATAAAATATCTTATGTTATGTTTGGAAGTGTGATTGTGGTTGCTTTTCAAAGTGTTTTTTACTTGGAAATCCATCAAAATATTTTTTTATTTTTTAAAAATTATTTTTGATATCATCGTATGAAAATTATATGAAAACAAAAAAAATATTAAATTGAAGTAAATAAAAAAATTTAAATTTTTTTAAATGCGCTTTTGTAACGTATATCAATCATGGTTTTATGAAACTCAGTTAAAAAAATATATAAAAATTACTTTATAAAAATTATATTTTAAATTTAATTTTTTAATGAATCTCACAATACAAAATATAATTTAATTTATTATCAAATATTTTATTGAATTTATTATACCGCAGAAACAAAAACAGTTGCAAAATAAACGCAACCGTAATCTTGCACAGGCAGGAGTGTCGGCCACCGCACGTTATTCGTTGCGGACCATCAAGCATCTTTGCTAGCACGCGCAGAGCCGAGAGATATTTTCAAGGTTTTTAAAATTTTTCCATCATGACAAACTTGACAAATAACATTCAAGTTAAACTCCAACATGGTTTCTGTTGCTGGAGTCGAATACTGAACTGGGCTGACTCATCGGGGCCTTCTTGAACCATAACCCACCAAGAAGGTAAGGCCTGATCAGGTTTAAGGTCCCGGTCCGGATTCAAACTTCTTTCTGCACTCTATCTTTATACCTCGTCATCTTTCTCATTTTGGACTCTAAATTTCCTCCCACCCCCTTAATTACCCTCATTAAGAGCAGTGCAGAACCCAAATTATTAATACATGTAAACGACAAATTCTATCATAGATTTTTTATTTAATTTTTCTTAAGAATCTGATCCGGGAAGCTTGCCTTCTTAGATCCGCGACCAATTTCGTTTTGCCAGCACTCCTTCAGTTAGCAACCTTACTCGGTGAGGCAAAAGTAAACTTGCACGCTTCATTGCGTAATTATCCCCTTTCCGAGTCCGAAATGGAATCCTAGCTTGAATAACTGGGGCTGGTTTTTCTTGCATGAACTTGCAAGCAACGTATCACTCACCCGATCACTGTCACACTCTACTTTTATTTATCCTAAAAAAAAGAAAGAATAGTGTCATAGTCCAAGGTATAACTTCCCTGTTGATGTTTTTGGTAGAAGAAAGAAACAGGAACGAAAGGTGTGGCCTACTTCCACACCAGATATTTTATATAACCCTTTTAAAGTGTTAATGGAATATGATAGGACATTCATATTGTCCTCTAATGGGCACGACTTTAACTCGTTAATTTGCCTCTTTTTTATTTTTTAATACCTCTTGCATCTTTCCCTTAAAGGTCTTTGAGGAACAAAAGAATCGTATTTTATGGAAGAAATTTATTAGGTACAGATGTGATATATTCTCGTTAAATGCGAAAACATAAGATTTATTATGAAAATTATGTAGAAATCTCACTTTCATGTGAATTGCACTGTGATGTGATAGTTTTTATCCCTTTAATAAATCTGGCATGTAATAAAATTCTTGGAATTTTGTTAGACTATTGTTTTTACATGGCTCTGCAAAAAATAAAGAACTTTAGGGTGTTTACGTTGTAATTACGGGACACTTGTAGAAAAAAAAAATCATATTTAATCTAAAGAAATGATAAAACTTTCCCTTTTATCTTCCGGTATTAATTACAGCTAGAGTATCACACAATTTATCAGCATAAATAACTTCACTTGCTCTCACGAATATAAATATGGAAGTGTGTGTTTCACTTATTCATCCAAAGAAATCTCTGCAGCTTTATGTGTCACTTGTGGGTTCTTTCGGCAAGGAGTGGGTTACTTTCTTTTGCTCCTTCCCTTCCTAGTCCCACTTCAGCTGTTGTTGAGAAATGGAAAAGTTGTCAGGTTTAAGTCATCTCTTCATGACAATATTTCTGCATAATTTCTCAACATTTATGGTGATCCCTGCCATTACTGATGTCACAATGTCGGCCTTATGCCCTGGAAGAGATAAGTGTTCTTTGGCCATTTACCTAACCGGATTCCAACAAGCGGTATGTTCTTCTGTTTCTCATTTTCTTTTTGCCCTTTCCCATTAAACATTCTTAATGATTTCACTCATGTCTTCACCCTTTCTCTGCTAATTTAAGGTCACGATGCATGATTCTGTTCTTTGTTAATTATGAACCATTTGTTTTCCCATCAATCATTTACAGGCATAATATATCTTACTTTAAGTTTAGTCCTTGAAATTCTGGTTAAAGTATCAAACATATATTCTTCTTGAATCCAAAATCCAGTATCATGAGGCCACAGTGTAGTGTATGCAGTTAACAAAAAGAGTTTCTCTGTCCTCTCTGCCTCTCTGCCTCTCCAATCATAGGAAGTTTCCTTTCAGTTTCAGTAGATATACAGTCTGGATGCACTTGCGACCGTATGCGGAGAATCTGCTAACCGCTAACTCATACCCCACCTTTTCACTTTTCTGTTAATTTGAGTTTGATACAGTCAACTTTAGGGTTACCCCATGTTAACTTAACATAGACTAGAAGAAGCCTAACCAAGAATTCTGCTGGACTGATCCATCTCTGACTCGATATGAAATGGGCTCACTCAAAACTCACACGCCTAGAGAAATTACGGTACATGAGTACGAAGCAGGTTCTTATGAAGTTCAGGACAATAATTTCAAGCCATAATGAATCCTTTTACACTGCCACTGGTCTTCCCACTTCGGTTGTGGTAAAATCAAGACAAGAAGAGTTAGAAGTAACTGACTTTACAAGGTTGCTGATTTCTTTGACATATTTTTGGAATAGTGGTAGTTTTGCTGTCATGTGCTAGCGTTTACAGCAGTGAAATGGGCACCCACTATCTCCCAAACGCTCAACTACGATAGTGCGCTTTAAATTAATGTCAGATGCCTCGAGCCTAAACACAAGACACATTTTTTCCAGGTTATATGTAGACGTTATTTACTGGTGGTGCTTTAACTGCATGCTTTTATAGGTTTTGGTATGTAGCTTTTGCTTTAGTTAGTTCCTTCATTGTGTTTTGAGAGCCTTCGCAAGCAAGGGAAAGAGAGATGGAAAAACTTTCGGCATTAAGCCATCTCTTCTTGACTCACTTTCTTCACTCCTTCTCAACATCCATGGTGACTCCAGCCATGACTGATGTTTTTATGTCCGCACTTTGTCCTGGAGAAGATGAATGCTCCCTGGCCATTTATCTGAGTGGACTCCAAAAAACGGTAATTTTTGTTATCAATTATTCTTGTTTCTTTTCAGGTGTTTAACCCTCAACCAATCATCGTCCTAAGTTAAATTTCTAGTCCTCGACCGTGCTAAAATTCCTTTCCAATTCAATCTACCAAAATATAAGCTTAATTAGTGAGTTTGTGCAAGAAGAAGAAAATTTTTCCTGCTAATTGTGCTTATTGTTTTTAATCAAAAGCATTTTCCATTTAATTTTAGGCCAACAATAGTGACTGCTTTTAAGGATAATCATGGTATAAAACTCTCCATTTCAAACCATGAAATTGGTGGAGTCTATTATCTCTATCTAATTTCTTCCATGCATTTGCTGTTTTTTTTTTCTTTTTTCGAGCCTGTTTATTAGCTAGGTTCTGATTATAATTTTATTTTGTTAGTGTTTTTGTTTCGAATGTTTTTTTCAAAATACATTTTATTTGAAAAAAATATTTTTTAATAATTTTAATATGTTAATATAAAAATATTTTAATTAATATATTTTTAAACTAAAAATATATATATAAAAAAAACACAATGTTACGTGCAAAGCAAAGGTTTCAGGCTTTGGCCTCGTCTATGAGATGAATTAAAGCAACCTCGTGAAACGAAACTTCCCATGGGTGTCACTAAGTCTTTTAGCTCTTTCAATTTAAAATTCTTGTAAAAAACAAAATATATATATACAAGTGTCTTCTCATTCAAAAAGCATCACCTTTGAGGACCCACGATCACATTTTGCTTACAATATTGTGTTACGAGTGTCGTGTTTTGTAGTTCGTTGGAAGTACCACACAGCTTATTGGTTACTTTTTATAAAATTCAAACCTGAAACTTAACAACAATCTTAACCACTGGACCGTCTCCTGAGGAACAAAGACAATAGTCGACAGTGACATGTAGGTTGTCGCAATCTCCCTTCTTTTTCTTCAAGAACTTTCGCTTGCCTGCCGTCTTACGCTCATATCTTTTCTTACATAGTTATACGGTCGGTCATGTATTATTTCGTCACTTTTGTGGCTTAATCTAAGCTATGATTTGATGTCTCTGTAAAAAAATATTTAAGATAAGATGAACTTGGCCTGAGTCAAGTTTTGGATCGGCGGGTTACTTGATTAACATGCTGGTCTTTGAGGTTTTTTATTTTTTTCACTGGAAGAAAAAAGACCAGGAGCTTGGAATTTTAGTTTAAAAAACTCCAAAAAAAGAACATTGTTCGGAATGGAAGTAAAGAATTGGTGGCAATCAATAAAGAATCAAAGATGTCTTGTTTTATGCAGATTATAGGGCTTGGGACGCTGGTAACGATGCCTTTGATAGGGAACATGTCGGACAAGTATGGTCGGAAAGCTTTGCTTACTGTTCCAATGAGTCTTATAATAGTTCCCTCAGGTAAGCATGTACTGTTTCGTTGGAATATTCCAGGAGATTTTCTATGAATGATCGAGCGGTAATTCAATATTAATCTACTGTCCTCGAAGAGTAAATAATAACTCAACACTTGCAATTTAACAAAATAAATTATTTAATTCTTTTAGTTTCGGAAACTACCTATCGGATATCTGCCTATTTCTGCATTTGTTTTTAATTCAATCTTCCTTTTTGTCAATTCCATATATATATATTTTTTGTTTTCCTTCATTGAAATGGAAGAATAAAGAAAAAAAAAGTAGGGAATTAATTTTGATTAGGGAAAAAAAAAGCGTTTTTGAAGAAAAAAACTATTACTGAAAAGATTTGTAAGTTTATAAACTGCCATGATCGACTCATTTCAAGCTTCCTATACATAGTTTTACTTTCCTTGTTATAGGTTGGGGATTTTCAACTTTATGGTTGGTTAGTCGTTATTTGGTTGTCAATATATATAAGCTGCTTCAATCAAGTAAGTTGAAGAAATTACAACTTTATGGTTGGCTAGTCATTATTTGACTTGATTGTGAATACAAGCAGCTGTTTCAATAAATGAAGATGAGAAAAAAAAAAATTAATGACAAGAACTTTAGAACAATTACATTGATTTTAATCCTAATTATTTGACTGAACCCCTTCATTAATCAAAACAAATGAGAAGCTCATGGCATAATTAAACCGTTGAATTTAATTATAACTAGTCTCTTTAGTATTATAACACAAGATAGTTTTTAAAAATATTTTCAATTAAAAATATATCATTTTTTTTATTTTTATCATTAATATATCAAAACCATGAAAAAAACATTAAAAAAATATTAATTTTACACACACACCAAAATATAGATTTAAAAACAAACAAAAAAAAATGTGCTAAGTGAATCTAATTCACGCCATCATTACTGAATTAATTAGCAAGACCGAAGTCAATTTTCTTTTAATCGATTTCTTTAAGAAAATGTTTGCGGGAACCTTACTTGAGTTGAAATATTATTGCAGCCATATTGGCCTACAGCAGGACCAGGAACTTCTTTTATGCGTATTATGTCGTCAGGACTCTCATGGCCATGGTCTGTGAAGGAAGTGTCCAGTGCCTTGCTCTCGCCTATGTGGTAAACACCTCCCCACCCCCTTCTTTCGAAGAATACTATTGTACATTTATACTTGTACCTCTGCTGGATATACTGTATGGCTTGGTATTTTCATTCCACAGGCTGTAAAGCCCACCGTTGTTTTTAGATTGGTTAAAAGCCTAACATTGTTTCTGGATCATGCTCAAACAGGCCCAATGTTGTAAAATGAAAGTCTGCAATTATTTGCTAAGCAGCGCTGCGATTCGTCCGAGTCAGTCACACTTGTTGATATAGTTATCATACTTGGGTCTGAATTGGTCGAGGCTCGGGCTCGTGATTTTGTTAAGTGAATCCATGATTAACCTGTTTGTATTTTAAAATAATATCATTTAAAAAAAATCAAATTTGTTTTTATAGATTAAGACCTATCGGACCACTGGACTTTACCGGTCAATATCCATCATGATTGGAAAAAAAAAAAAAAAACTAACCTGGGCTAGATTCGACATATTACCTAATCAAGATCGAAATTAGTGTTTGTTGACCGATGTTCAGCACTGAATATTGTCAGGCCCTATTTTAAACTACATAGAACAGGCTTCGAATCGGGTCGGTTGGTTTTGATTAAAAAGTGAACTGGGCTAAAGTAATATGAAACAACGCGGCCCATTATTTGTCTTCGTTTCCCTTTAGATCATCTCTTTCTATCTCCAGGCAGACAATGTTCCGGAGAGTCGGCGAGCCTCGACGTTTGGGATTCTTTCAGGCATTGCATCCTCCGCTTTCGTATGCGGAAACCTCTCCACTCGTTTCCTCTCCACCTCCTCCACCTTCCAGGTACAAAACACACTCTCTCTCTCCGTCTCCGTCTCCTTTTCTTAACGTTTTTATCATTAACTTAACCTTTTCATCAGGTTTCCGCCTTGGTGGCAATCGCAGCTCTAGTGTACATGAGGTTTTTTCTTCAGGAATCCATCATCGATGAGCAAATCTCTACGCCAATACTAACATATAAGGGGAACGGGAAAGGAAAAGGAAAAGCTAATGCTGCATGCTTTGCACATGAAATTCCAAGCAAAAATGTGCAGGTTTTTAAATCCGCACCTTCCTTGGAGGATATGCTCTGCTTGCTTAAGAGCAGGTTAGTGGCTCCTCCTCTATAAATCGTATTTCTATTGATACTTCAACTGATGAATATGTGGGAGAAAGGGAATTTGTGCCATGGCATTCTACTTGTAACAAGTGCTTGACTTTACTCGCTTCTGAAGTTTTTCTGGAGCTTCCGTTGTCGCAAATATTTATATGTATAGTGATTATATGCAGTGTGACCCTTTCGCAAGCTGCTGTTGTTGCATTTTTCTACAGTCTTGCGGAAGTTGGCCTTCATGCTTCATTAATGGTACCTCCCTAATTACATGAATTAGGCTTACCGTGTGTTGTAAGAATGATTCAATATCATTAGGCGCACTGCCCACATTATCATTTGGGTTTAAAAACAAATTCATCATATTTATGTATGAGACTTAATGGTAATGTTTTCTTTGCAGTACTATTTGAAGGCGCAATTTCACTTCAGCAAGGATCAATTTGCTGTTTTGATGGTGATTTCTGGGATTGCAGGGACCGTTTCACAGGTAATTGTAAACTCTATTTTGTTTCGGTTTTAATGACATTCTCTGTCACTTGTTTCCCATAGTGCTTTCCAACATAGAATTATTGGTGAACAACCTGCAGTTGGTTATTATGCCTTTATTGACTCCTGCTCTTGGAGAAGCAAGGCTGCTTGCAGTGGGGCTCTTTTTTACCTGTGTACATGTAAGCACCTTGTATTCTATACAATTTCAATTGAGCCCAAAATGTTATTTTAACCAGAATAATGTCCTCAACTAATTGTTAGGTCTATAAGCTGTAACCTTTATGTCAGGTCGTGTCATTGAATAATTTATGGCATTGGATGCAGGTGTTTCTTTACAGCATAGCGTGGACCTTCTGGGTACTTCTTTGAAACTTAAGACATGACAACAAGCTTCTTCCTTTTATTTTTGGATGCCTTTTCTATTACTTTGTATTAGGCTTTTCAATATTACTCATTGTTTCTGGTATATGCTTTCTCTAATTTTTGTCATGTCTTCGCATTGCTAACTTCTTCAAAGCTGATCCTTACAGGTACCTTATGTTGCTTCTATGTTCTCTCTTCTGTTTGTGTTTTCACAACCATGTGTAAGTAATTGCTTCATTTTTTATTGTGAAGTTCGTCTTCATTTAGCTTACAGCATTCTCTAAATAATATTACAAAGATAAATTGCAGATGCGAAGCATTGTGTCCAAGCAAGTTGGATCCTGTGAGCAGGTACTATATTTACCAGTGGTTCAAGATTTTAGTCGGTAGACTGAGTCTTGACAGAAAAGAATGCATGTTAAACAAAAAATGAAGTTATCCTGTAGTTTGCATTCAATATTCTTCAGTTCAAGACACACCAAATGTCTTCTTATTTGCATATGGATACGGGTCCTGTTTTTGTAGCCTGAGTGCCTTTAATGCTTATAATTCTCTTTTCCTTTTCAGGGGAAGGCTCAAGGGTGCATTTCTGGAATAAGTTCCTTCGCCAATGTCATTTCTCCCTTGGTTTTCTCTCCTTTAACAGGTGAGTGGAGTTTCATTTTTGAAATTATTTTCTGGCCCAAAGTTCAAACGAAAACTAAAAAAGTCAAAATTGTTTTCCAGCTTTATTCCTCTCTGAGAGGGCGCCGTTCCCCTTCCCTGGTTTCAGTATTATGTGCGTCGGATTTGCATCGGTAACAGCTTTTACATTATGTTTTGTTATTACTGAGCAATAGCCAAAGCTTAATCTGTTCTATAATGAGCTAGGAATCTAGTCAGTTTAGTGATGTGTCCAATTTAGTTGGGAGTGATGGTACCAGACTCCGTAAAACACAAATCTATTAAGTCTACACTTAAGGCTTAGCCTGATCTGCCCATAACTCCAGTCTATCCAACCTAGCCATAGTGTCTAGTTGACAGAGCCCATATGGAATTGATGAAAACTATGTTTAAGCTGTCAAGTTGCAAGCTGGGATTGAATATAAAAGCACAAGAACACCATTAGTCCAGTCTGTTCAAACCTGGCCATGATACCGAGATGCAAACTGTCCATCTTATATCTATGAAACTTATGTTTGAGAGACTCAATTTGCAAGCTGAGCTTGAATTTAAAAGCATGAGAACACCCATTCAATCAACTGGACCTCCAAAATGGGGCTTCCCAGCTCAATTTTCACTCCCAGTTCTCCTGTATCTTAGTGTGAGGATTATGTGCATTTTAATCTTTGCAGGACTGTGTAAGCTCTATGTGTTGCTATTAAACGCAGTTTTAGCTATTTACTGATAATTTTCATGCTCCTTAACAATTTTATGTAGATGATAGCCTTCATTCAGAGTCTCATGATGAGGACCGCTCCTCCCATTGCAAATCAAAAGGTCGTTAATTCCAACTATGTGGATGCCTAGTTATTAAAAAGGTTTCTCAAACAACAGTCATAGCTTCTCTGGTTTTAAGCTGAGCCCTAGTGTTTTATATCTTATCCTCAAAACCTCCCTGGTATATTTGTTTATGGGGAGTACTAGAAACCAAGATTGGAATTTCTAGAAATCGAAAGTCTCGTCTAGCTACAATGGATCCGTGCCAAATGTACGTTCCAAACCATTTCATCTCTAGACCTGAACCTCCAAGAGTGGACAGCAAGATGCCAGAGCTTAAATTCTGGATGGCATTAGTGCCAGGTGTTGACAGTGTAGTTTGTATTATTATATAGGGTCTGTGTATCGCTTGCCCGAAAAGTAACAAACAACTTAATATATGGGAAGCAATGTATACTCTTTTTTCATGTGCACTGTTTGTTCTCCGAGGAAGAAAGGGAGATGTGTAAACGGATTGTTCGGTTAAGCCAAATATAAACTAGTTTGGCTCCCTGCAAGCAGATTCTTGGACCCGTGATCTCAGCGTAAAAAAATTATTTTTTTCTCATTAATCTGCATGTCTTGAGAGATCAAGCAAGGTTTTTGGCATTGACACGTGACATTAAATTTAGAGATTGAAATCCAGCTACCAAAATATAAAACATAAAGTATACACGAAGTTGAGCGTCACAAGTTTTATGAAGTTTGGCTCGATTCAGATCTGGTTTATGTCATTGAGTAATTGAGTTATTTTATTTTTATTTTTATTTTAAATTTTTTATTTTTATTTGGTTTAAATTAGGTTTCATTGGGTTAATTAAATCATAAATTAATTTATTAGGTTATTTAAATTTAATCAAATCAATATTAAAATTAATTTAAATTAAACTCAACTCAAGATAGGTTTTGAATCACTATTTTATTGAGTTAACCTAGCAAAAAAACAAAGTATACGAGGGATATTAATT
>Ga0325402_1003957_pt1 | contig 13578 bp, 11 predicted proteins | sample PopdelMetagenome_22_FD_207212 | JGI IMG/M metagenome (GOLD analysis project Ga0325402, IMG submission 207212) | Populus deltoides microbial communities from Bellville, Georgia, United States - Xylem-PdKOR-R3 | ecosystem: Host-associated > Plants > Phyllosphere > Stem > Wood/Secondary xylem... | reverse complement strand
GCCTATTCATTTATTTAAATTTTTACCACTCTCTCAATTACTTGCCACTCAATTATACCATGATGCAGATCAGAGCACTCAGAAATCTAGGAAGCAAGGGCTGTATGAGCCACTGAGTTCTTCAAGAAAATTGAGCAATCCATAAATTTATGATGTTATAAATTATTAATTTTTGAAGAAACAAATAGCATGCACAATTGAAAGATTTCAAACCAATTCTAAACAATTTAATCATTATTTATATTATAATCCTTTTCGATATCTTGTATAATTATTTTTCTTCTCACCTCAGTTCATTCAATTAATTTCAACCATCTTGATGAGAAAATTGTAGTGACAAGATATTATTTTCTATCAATTAATACCGTGGAATATAGATATATTTGTTTTTTAAAGGTTTTTTATTTAAAAATATATTAAAATAATTTTTTTTTAATTTTTAAAAAAATTATTTTTGATATTAATATATTAAATCGAGTTAAAAACATCAAAAAAAAATATTAATTTAAAATAAAAAAATAATTTATCTTTTAAAAACCACAAAAACAAAAAAGAACACAAGCAGCCTGTGATGCATAGCATCCAAGAACTGAGGAATGGAAAATACGAAGTGAGTTTCGTACCCAATGAATGGTATTTTGGTTAGGTAAGAAACCACAGCTTCTCCGAACTCTTTTTCCATCTTGAAAAGAGAAATTAACGTCCAGAATGATCCCATGGAAGCTCTGACGCGTGAAGAAATGGTAGAATGAGGGCCCATCCTTGAACAAAGAGCCACTAAAATTCTAGATCAAGATTTTCTCCTCCAAAAATTTGGATCGTAAGTAATAACAGGACAAGTACTAGTGATATACGTGTTTGGTCTGAAATCTAAACAAAAATCCAAGCCACCAAGCATGTGTGGTTCTCAATGCCCCATGAGGATCTCTCTCCCACCACCCTTTAATAAAAAACCAGAGGCTCTCGTATTTTACACCAAAAAAATATCCTCCGGGGGCAGAAAAACCTAGAAAACACATACATCACAGACTTCCTTGTAAAGCAGATGAAACACTATCCAAATTAATTTCGAAGAGAACAGCAAGAGCTAGAAAGAACTCCAGGGGTGGTTCAATTTTCAATGGCTTCTTCAATTTCTGCAACTGGGTTTAAGGGAGGTTTTGGGACTGCGTTTATGGGAAGTTGGGGCACTTCAATTGTTGGCGAAGACCATGCCATGTTGGTTAAGCCAGTGCCAAGACATGTTAGAGTTGCGAAGCCAGTGAAATCGCCTCCCATGATGAAGAATGTCAATGAAGGAAAGGGTCTTTTTGCTCCTGTTGTTGTTATCACACGTCAAATAATCGGCAAGAAAAGGTTCAATCAGCTTAGAGGCAAAGCAATTGCCTTGCACTCACAGGTATAATTCTTGCCTCTGCTACTAGATTTAGTCTCAGCAGCTATGCGTTATGGGGTTAGTGGCCTTTTCTTGTTTTTGGACAATTATTGGCTTTTTATTTGCGAGTTTCGGATAATCTGAATGACGATGTTCTTCCTTGAGTAGTTTCTTGATTAATTATTATAGCGCAAACAATTTAATCAATTGCATGACTAATTTGTTAGCTGTTTACAGGTGATTACTGAGTTCTGCAAATCGATAGGAGCAGATGCAAAACAAAGGCAGGGACTGATTAGGTTGGCCAAGAAGAATGGAGAGAGACTCGGGTTCCTTGCTTGATAAAAGAAGAGGATTTCGCCTCTGGTCATCTTCATGTAACAGGCATTTTCTAGTCCACAGTTCATTTGAGGGCTTTCAGATGTAAATACCTCTCTTCATCTGGGGCCCTTGGAATCATCATGTTAACGACACTGTATGGCTACTTCACTCTTCATTTTACCTGTAGTACTTTGTCTTGACATTATTAAAGTAAAGCTTCTTTAAAGATTCGTTAATTACCTGGCTCGCGGCAAGGGTGACCTGGGGGCCAAAAAACCAGCTGTTCCTTGAGTGGCTCAACTGGCTTCCAAGGAATCCGGGAGCTGAACCAACACTATATTAAGCTTAAGTTCTTTTAAATAAATCGGAGATGATGGAATTAGGACTAAGTTAAGCTTTATTCAACCACCAGATTATGTTTTCAATGCCGCTTGTGTGTCCTCGAATATTAATTAGAATGGTCTAAACTCTGGATTAGCGTTCGATCAAGCTTCTAACATCGGGAGCCACGCAGCCATTTCCCACCAGCCTATTTGTTGATTAATCCGTCAAGTTAGAAATGATTGCAGCGCCGGCAGCGTTAAAAGATGCCACCTCGATTGGGTTGAAGCACCACCAGGATGTGAAACATTCTCCAACCGCAAATTATCCTTGATCAATAGCTCTGGTAAAGCCTCTCGTGCGGTGAGGAAATAAAGAGCGCGCAGAAATAACACCGTTATTCGATGATACCGGCCTTCCATGCAGGAATTTCTTGTTTTTTTTCTTTTCTTTTTTCTAATCTGTGCACCCATTATGCTGCCACCATTATAGCTAATTGTAGTTGATAAACACAACGATCATGTTTTCAAAAACTAAATCAATCTCTTTGAGGAATATCAAAATCCAAGCACAAAAAAAGGAGTAGAACTGTAGAAGTGACCTTTTTTTCCGGCTAAGTGTATTGGGAACAATTATATATCTCAACAATACAGATTGCTGGTGGTAGAAACTACAATACTTTCACAAGCTCAATCTTATCTAATACCAAAATTAAAGGAGCATCATCATGATACATCCATTAAGGACTTATCAGATCAAAAATACATTTCACTTCTCGGTGTGGAACCAAGCTAAAAAAACCACCGTCATGGAGTGCTTACACATTGTAACGGCTTTTGGCATTTCTTTCTCTCTTGGAATCATCCTGCAGTTACCAAAATAGTAAGATTTGAGAAGTAAATTTTCTTAAACTCAGATAGGACCACAAAAAAAAAGATTACATGGAAGCTGTAGGTGATCTTATTAGTGACATCAATGACCTCCTTCCACTTCCTGCCAATGCTCATCTACACAACAAAATTCAAATGCCATAACATCGTTAGACTTGAAACAATCAAAGGGAATAGTAACTAATAAACATGAAGCATTTAGGGAGAGAACAAACTTAAACAACCAAGTCAAAGAAGAACAGCATGCTGGTGGGAACTAGTTGCCACTAGAGCTTAATGAACCAATGTATTAAAACCCAACTAGAAGTTTCCATTCAAATGTTGTATTATGCTCTACCTAAAAGAAATGTCAACATGGAAACCCTTTTTTTTACAATGAAAACAGCCAAGAATCCCATATATTGTTGTTTGAGCTAAACAGTAACAGATCCATAGTTATTTCATGTAGAGGCTAAAGTTGAGTTCAGATGAAAATCATCAAATCAATATGTCAGATATGGTGGATAGCAAACGCATGTCAGCATGCAAGAACATGAACTGCATGCACAATGCCACAGCCCACGAGCAAGGAAGACACATTGCTGTTTAAAATTTGACATTTTGAAAAGGGCCACAGAAATAGAGTGAGGAACGGATTCCAAGAACTGTTATGCATCAAATAAAACAAAATGGAGAAAAGCTTATTGTGTATGACCTAACTGCCATCCGATCACTGCCTAACTAAATAGCTTTACCTAGTCAGCTTGCTGTATAAACCTAAATTATGAATCTACCAGAAAACACATATATGCTATATATGTGAGCAAAAGCAAAAGATACATCAGATTCTAATAGAAGTCAGCAATCTAAGCACTTTTTTCCCTTTTTTTCTGTTGGGGGATAAAATATCCGAGTATAGATATGTTAAACTGGATCAACCAAGCATCCCTGTGCTCTCAGTGACAGTATCTATCTCCTCATAAGTACTCAGAATTCTTCTAATGAGTATGTGCAGACCAAATGACAGCTTAGAAATGGTAAACAATCACTCACAGGTGCTACAACATTACTGCGACTAATGAACAACCCTAAATGATCGCTAGTCACCCATTGGCTACTTACAAGGTCTGCAATCATAAAATCAGCTATTGTCACCGCCAACAGAGCCCTCGTGAGGCGAACATTCATTAATTTTTTTCGACACAAGAATATCATATAACCTCTGCCACCAAGATACACAAGATCCCCATTCACATGCAAGGTCTAATCAATTAGAAATATCAAATCGGAGTGGTATTTAGTCTCAAGCATTCCCTCCTGGGGAGAGAGATGGTGGTGAGCCTCATTCTTTGTTAAGCCCAACAAGAGAAATAATCACATGTTTCTCTTCCCAGTCATTAAAACATGAGAAGCCAAACAAGACATGAGCCTTGGTATGGGAACCTGAGGTTGCAGAAAAAAATTCCCACTTCACTGTCGGCAAAGGAAGCCAAGCACACCCTTAGATGAAATGCATATGATGTCTAAGGGCAGGTTCTTTGGATGGAATTGATGCTCAAGGGACACCACAAAGAATTGAAACACTGAAAAATGTCATCTAAATTCACAAGTGCTAAGTATATGCATTGATTGAAAGAAATAATGACAACCTGCACAGCCTCATTTGCGGCAGTTTTAGTCCACAAAGCAAGTTTATCCTGCCTCTGGCGGCGCACACTTGCAACCACGCCACAAATCTCATCAGCTTCATCGAATTGCTCCCCGATCAATGCCATCAACTGTCCAATTATTTATTCATTGGCACATGAACAAAGATTATGCCAATACAACAACAAAGGCATCCAGAGCATAAAAAAATGAAGAGAGAGTAAGATGATTACAGTTTCAAGCCACATGGTGTCCAAGTTGGCCTTTCCGCTGGAGGTAACAGACCATTTGCCTCCAGTAGCACAGACTGGATCTTCCCATTTGGGTTCAATCCCAGCTCTAAATAAATGGAAATCAGCATTTCCAGGCAGCTTGCTTGGCTTGAATATCTGCTCATACAAACTGCGCCCAAAATAAAGGGATAAATAACTCCAATTTCCAATTAATAATTATTTAACTAATCACTAAGCAATACCCCGTCTGTCTAGAAAAAAAAAAAAAAAAACCCTAGGAGAGTCTGAAAACTGAATAAATAAGAGGCAGATCGAGCAGCAAACAGATTATAAGAAAGTATTAAAATAAAAAAAGGGAAAGGAAATGCATACCACCAGAATTCTTCGACGGTATCAAAAGAGTAAATCTTGCGGAGAGAAGTGCCCCAGGCGGCGCCTTGATTAGGTTTGGATTGGTTATCGAACCAAAAGGTCCATTTTCTCTCAAGCTTATGCGGCAGCGGCTTCTCTATTGCTTCTGTAGCACTTCCTTCAATACTTGCTGCTGCTGCTGCTGCTGCTGCTTCATTTGTAACTGCCGCCATTACTAATCTTATGATCTTTCAGATGAGATTACCAGGCTACCAGCTACCAAACACCAATCTCTCTTTCTGCTTTGTAATAAACTAAAGATGGCGGCTTTATTGGGTTCCTTGCTCGGTCCTTTTATTGGGCTAGTGGGCTTTGTATGTGGCTGATCCACGTTTTTATTGTCCGATTATCTGTAATTATGGATGCTTCTTCAATCAAAATTAAATATTTTTAGAGTTATTTATTCACTAAAACAATAATTTTTTTCAACAATAAATAATATGAATATTACATAATTTCACATCTTCCATGTGTATTTAATTTAAAAATTCTTACATCCTCTTGGATTTTGTAATAAATGATAAAAATTGCATGACTTAATATTTTAATTTTCTTAAAAAAGGGTTTGATTGAGAAACAATATAGATGCAAGTGATATATAATTAAAATCCTACATTATTATAAATTTTTAAATAAATTAAAGGATCTTCATATGAATTAATTCAATATTAAAAATGTTTTCTTCCCTTTTTTTGCCTACATGAAAACTATACAATAAACATATTAAATTAAATCTCATGAAATGAGCTTTTAATTTGTTTTAAAGAATAAGCAAAATTTCATTTCGAGTTTTCATTTAAAAATTTTTCTATTATTTTATTTTAAAAAAATATTAATATTTTAAAAGGTATTCATTTAAAAATTTTTCTATTATTTTATTTTAAAAAAATATTAATATTTTAAAAGGTACTCATTTTTTTTTCTTTGTATATGTGGCGTTGCCCTGTACCATATTAGAATACAGAAGAGTTTTGAAAGTAAATTGTTGAAGGAATTTTACAATAGAGGGCTCTGTTTATTTTTATATTTAAAAATATTTTTAAAAAAAATTTAAATTTTTTTTCTTCAAATTAATATTTTTTTAATATTTTTAGATAATTTTAATGCGTTGATTTCAAAAATAATTTTTAAAAAATAAAAAAATATTATTTTAATATATTTTTAAATGAAAAGCAACCATAACTACACTCTCAAACATACTTACACCTTATGCTTACATGTATAGTGCGTTTGTTACCCCCCTTTACTCTCTCTAAACCTCTCTAAAATCATTATAGATTCTTAATAAAAATTGTGCTCGAAAATAGGGAATTTTGTCCTTCATTTTCATCTATAAATAGAGAGGTTGAAAGAGAGTCGAAAGCAAAAAACACAGTAAACATGTAGTAGAAGGAGCCTCACCTGACAATAGAAGATATATTATTGGTTGGTATTTTAGCCTACTAAACATATAGCTTCACAGTAAAATTTTATGACAATTACATCCATTTTACTTACTATATTGAGATTAAGATCAAGATAAGATAAGATAGAAGGTACATTAGATGATTTCTTTAGCATGAGGAGGGAAAATAAAGCATAAGAAATAAGTTGAAAGTAAAACATAGCAAGAAAGGATCTTTGAGAGGAAAAACAATGGGGGTAAATTATTATACAATATACTAAAAGAAATCAGTGCTTTTATTACTGTTTACCTAGATACAAAGCACTATGAATTGGAGTAGTGTATTGGCAAAATTGTCCTTACCACAAAGAGTTGGAAAGACTGTAGGGAAAGAGTAGGGTTGTCTTTTTATTGGGATGCATTTTGAATTGAAGGGATGGTTGAGGACAAAATAAGGTAATGCTACAGACACCTAACAATGAGACTGTTATGTCATGGACACTAGGGCTAGACAGATGCGCCTAACTGTAGACCCAGGCGAGCGGGTCTGCAACCCGCACTCCTAGGAGCGTTGCCTTCTCTGTCAAAACTCAAAAGCTAATGGTTCTAACTTGGCATCTGGACCAAACGTTGTTGGGTTTGATTGTCAAGCAAGACCCAAAACTCTTCCAAAAGATGTAATAACATCACTTCAAAAAGATGTTGAGTCTGGCTGTTTAGCTAAACCCATTGGATCTGGGATTTTTTGCTCTTTTCTCTAATTTAAATTTATTTTTCATGCAATAAAGAGAAAATAAATTGATGGGACTTTTTTTATATTCTACAAAAAATGGGGATGATAAGTTTTTTTTTTCAAGCTTGGTTGAATTTTCTTATTAAAGCATACTTTGAAAAAAAATTGACAATTTTTTAATTTTTTTTACATCAAATTTATATTTTTTTCTTAATTCATATTAAGATTTTTTTTTATTATTTTGATGTGATTATATAAAAAATATATTTAAAAAAATTAAACATGTTATCTTAATATATTTTTATAAAAATATTTTAAGATATTTTTAATTTTATTTTTTTCCCTCTTAAATTTTTTTTTATTTTCTCTTATTGATATTTTTTCATACTGTAAAGAGAAAATAAATTAATATGACTTTTTTTTATATTATACAAAATTTGGGTTATGAAATGTTTTTTTTTTTTTCATTTCAAGTTGGGTTGAATTTTCTTATTAAAACATGTTTGTTTCTGCATTTCAAAAATACTTTGAAAAAAATTTGAAATTTTTTTATTGTTTTCTTTACTTCAAATTAATATTTTTGATTTTTTTATATTTATTTTATTTTTAAAAAAATATATTGACCAAGAAGAATATATTAAGTTGAGTCCTACCCCTATAAGAACCCAAAATAGCTTTGGATCCAACCGCAACTAGACCCATCAGTCTTGGGTCCTGTTATAGTTGGACCCATCAGCCTTGGCTCTTGTTGTGAGCAGAATCATCAACGTGGGTTTTGTCCCTAATAGGACCCAACGCTTTTAATTTTTTTTTCCTCTCATGTAATTTTTTATACAATAAAGAGAAAATAAATTGATGAGAGTTTTTTTATATTGTTTAAAAGTTGGGTAATCATAATTGTTTTCGTTTTAGGTTGTGTTGAATTTTCTTATTAAAGCATGTTTGTTTTTGTGTTTCAAAAATTATTTGAAAAAAAATTAAAAACTAAAATTTTTTTCTCTACTATTATCATATTAAAGTTGATGGAGCTCTCAGTAAATTTTTTATTCATCATATGTTTTATATATTTGTATTATATAAGAGAATTTTTTAACAATAAAATCCATTAAAAATAATTTATAAACATTAAAATATAATATTATTTTGGGTAATAGAAGATATTTTAATTTTATAATATTAGTGTATGAGATTCAAAGTTTTATCAATGTTTTATTGTCTTTAGATTTTTTAATAAGTAGTTTTGAATTATATGTATTATTAAATACATAAATAAATTATGTGTTGGGTCCTGTCCCCAGTAGAACCTATTAGAGTTGGGTCCTGTTAAGGGCAAAATCCAAAATAACTTTGGGTCTTGCTGCACAACAGGACCTTAAAGCACTAGATTCAGATCCAATTTTCTCAAGTCCAACTTCATGACCCAGGGCTAATGGATCTTGTGTCAGAAACCAACTCGCTTGGATTCTGTGTGAGGACCCAACGATAATGGATTACACCTCAAGACTTATATCGCTTAGGTATTGCGTCATGGCTCAATTTTCTTGGATCGAGCATCAGGACCCAAAGGTGATGGGTCATGCATCAAGACCCAAGGGTGATGGGTCCTTCATCAAGATCCATTTCGTTTGAGTCATGCCTTTGGACCCAAGGTTCTTGGGTCTCATGTTTCTAAATATTATTATTTGTGTTATAAATATTATTATTTTCATTATAATTAAAAGTATTAATATAAAAATATTATTATTTTTATTATAATTAATATTATTTATAAAATAATTAATAAATTTGAAAAACAATTATTATTAATACTGAAAAACAAGATTTAAAAGGTAAAATTAAAAATTATTATTATTATTGTTATTATTATTATTATTACTATTGAAGAAAAAACAATTGTTTTTTAAAAGATTAAAAAATATAAAAATTTAGACAGACAAGTTAAATATTATTATTTATATTATAAATATTATTGTTTGATCTGGTGTTGCAGCCAAACTCGAAGCTCTTGCATCAAGCGTTGCAGCCAGACTTAACACTTTTGGTCTTATATTTTCTTTAATATTTTTTATAAAAATAAAAAAGTTGACTCGCGGCATAGTAGGCCCCCTAACTGCATGACTATAATGAAATAACTCTCATATTCAAGGGTTAAATTGAACAATTTTCAGAATTTTGAGGGTGCCATTGACCCTAAAAGCAAACATGTAGTTTCGCTTCCGCCCCTGCTAAACAAGGAGCCTCAAACCCTGTACGCTGGGGCCAAGTGTTCTATTATTGGAAGAAAAAAAAAACTACACAAATCCATACGCATACTTTTGTGTATTATGGTTTCTTCAAAACGTAACCGCTGCCGTGTAGACAAACACGCTCTCGAGAACCAAATCATAGCATGCCACAAGCAAGCAGCTGTCTCTGCATGGCTGCCACGCAGCCTAGCTAGCTCAATTTATATTGACCCGACGGCTGGGCTGAATTACGGAAAGAGAGGAACAGTAGGAAACGAGCCCTTGTTAGAAGAAAGAGGGAAAACAAAAGGGACGAACACAGCAGAAACAAGAAATTAATGGCCGGGGAGATCGAGAAGGATTCACTGGCAAGAGAAGCACCTTATGCACCTGTTACTCATGAGAGACCTGTTCGTGATGATTTGGATGATAAAATCCCAAAGCCTTGTAAGTCGTCTCTTCTTCTTCTTCTTTTTCAAGTCATTCTTCACTAATAACATGTGTTGTGGATAAATATCATTATGTATATATAGCAAGTGATTTCTTAGAGAAAGAACCACTAATTAAGAAAGCCATAGTAGCAGGTTGTTCTCACTATTGCAATTTGCCTTCTAACTAACATGTGTGTTGTGATTCTGCCAGTCATGAAGGGAAAAAACAAGGCTTGTGTTTCTTTATCATTCTTTGCTCTATTTACGTTGTAGTAAATGAAAAGTGTTTGATAAAAAAAATGAAAAAAAGGAGATTTTTTTCTTGTCTTAGAAACTGGTATGTTTGATTTGAAGTATCTTGGACTGATTGTCTCCCGTCAAGAAATTATCATAGTAATTATTTTGAATAATAGAGGGACATGCTTTATATCACATACTCTGTTCTAAGAAAATTTGCATAGACAGTAACATGTGAGCCGTGTCATGGTAGAATCAAGAGGAAGGGTTAACAAAATTACTTACAGAATTGATGTCTAACTATGACTTTCCTTGATCTTCACCCTTGCTGATAACTGATTTGAGGCCAATTTTGGGCAATGGACAATGCTCAAAATGGGGAGTGTAGATAAAGTTATGAGCTGAATTCACTGGTAGAAGAAATAAGGAGGGGAAAATGTTATGCTTCCATGGAGTAATTCCACATACTATTCTTAGTTTCTGGATGAAACTTTTGATCTTTTCCTTTGGTGTGAAAACAGACATGGCAAGAGGTTTGCAAGCTCCCGATACAGAAAATCCTTATGGAACACCGGGACATCAGCATCGCGGGTTGAGTGTCCTTCAGCAACATGTAGCCTTTTTCGACCTAGATGAAAATGGAATAGTTTACCCTTGGGAGACTTACACTGGTAAAAAATTTTGATTTTTTCAATCATCCCAGATTATATTTTCATACTCTGCATCTGTTGTTTCCTAAAAAAGAAAATGAAAGAAAAGAAAACGAAAATTTTTCTATGTTGTACAGTTTGCCGAATCATGAAATATACCTTTGTTGTTTATTATTCTTCACATTTTACTTACATTTCCCTTCTCTTTGGATCATCTCCACCCTATCCCCAACAAAACACAGGATTGCGTGCAATTGGTTTCAATATAATTGCCTCTCTTATAGTGGCTGCTGTCATCAACGGAGCTTTGAGCTATGCTACTCTTCCTGTAAGTAAACTCAACTTTGTTTCTGCCATCTAAAGACACTTACAATGAAGGATCAGATGTCACATTGTAGAGTCGAAAGAAAGATTGTATATTTTGTACATTGGCTCTCATTATCTGTTTAAGTTTCTAATCTGTTTCAAGATCGATGCAAACTTTTTATCTTTCTAGTTTGGAGTTAGGAAACTGCTTATCATATAGCATAAAATTCATTTCAGGGATGGTTCCCTTCTCCCTTTTTTCCGATACACATACACAACATACACAAAGCCAAGCATGGGAGTGACTCTGGAACTTATGACACAGAAGGAAGGTAGGGATTTGAACACATGAACTGTATCTAGATCGCGCTTAAATATTAAAATTATACTGCCATGATTACCCAGTACGTATGCAGATACATGCCAGTGAATTTCGAGAGCATTTTCAGCAAGTATGCTAATACAAAGCCAGACAAGTTGTCACTTAGAGAGCTCTGGAAAATGACCGAGGGACAACGGGTCGCCTTCGATATATTTGGATGGTTTATTTCCAGGCTCCCTTCTGTTTTCCAACTCAATATGCTTGAATTTCTTGAAACTACGCTGACGTGATTGAGCAATGGCTTGCAGGATGGTAGTTAAGTTAGAATGGGGCCTTCTTTATGTTCTTGCAAAGGATGAAGAAGGATTCCTGTCTAAAGAAGCTATAAGACGATGTTTTGATGGTAGTTTATTCGAGTATTGCGCCAAAATGAACAGGGGTGCTGAAGCTAAGATGCGCTAAGGGATCTCTACTGCTAAGTACTCAAATATCAGGAACCTAACAGTTTTCTGTTTGACTGATAATACTGGTGTAACAAATTGAGACGTGGCCTTTTCTTTCTGCAGAAAATGAACTGATAATTTATCAACTATCAAAGCGTTGTGTATGTTTTTGAATAAAAGCTCATGTAGTCACTTCATGCGTGTTTGAATATGATAATGGTGCTGGTGAAGTTCTTCAGTTCCTAGAGTGAGTATCATCAAGTGCTTCTAGCAGATAGTATGGAAACATCGATACATCCTGGGTGGCCTATACCACTACCAGGCTTCAGTCCTAACATTGCCCACATAGAGAATTAAGTGCAAATCTAATGATAGTTTCAAAATTAGCTTGGTCTTGAGACAACCTTATTACTGAGAATCATTTGAATACCGAAGAACAGGGTTTACCAATAAACAAGCAAGCTACAATACAGATTTCTTCGAGCTACAAAAACACAATGGACATTGAAAGAAAATAAGGTAGTGGCCTAGGTGATGCTTCAAGAAACGTAGTACAACGGATTTGGAAGTTTGAATGACCTTCGCGCACTTGGGAGTCCCTCAAAGCTGCTGTACTGGTCTCCAACTATTCCCCAGATGCGGTACCCATTGCTGATCAATTGTTTTCTCACGTTGGCCTTGTATTGTTGCACCTCATTCAATTCATCATCTGGGCCCCTGCATCGAGCCAGAAGTATTCTCGTAAAGCATGAGGGAGGGAGGGAGGGAGGGGGAGTACATAACTGGTCAGTATGGGAGTTTACCTTAATATAAGACGAGTCCATCCATGATAACCAACATCAACAAGGTTGTCGATTGTGGCTGATCTAAGATGTTCTCTTCTTGAAGAAACCAGAAAAATCTGAACTCCCGTGGATTTCAATTCGTCAAAGAACTTGAGTGAGTGCTCCAAGGCTGGTGCTTTACCCTTACTCATCCATCCCTCTAACGATGTCAAGTTCAGTTTTTCTCCCCTGCTCAAAAGAAAAAAAGTTTAATCACTATTACATGGCAACTCAGAAGCTCAAAAAAGAAGGGAAAAGAGGTCATAGATCAGGATTCCTGATTTTTTTGCAAGCATGCAACCACCAGTTTTACCTTCGCTGCAAATATTGTAAGCAACAAACAGATAGAAGAAATGGATTACCCAAAATGATGTTTCTTGAAGTAAGGCACAGTAGATAACAGGGTATCATCAATATCAAACAGCCAAGCGTCTCTGCCATCTTTCTTCAAAGGGCAGCTGGTGCTGAGATATAATCTGCATTCTTCAATTGTCCTCTCGGAGTCTACATGGTACTGGCTTGATGCAACATATTTGCCAATGTAGGAGACGCATTCTTCTGGCACAACTGTGAAGTCTTGGATGTTATGCAGCTCAACATTTATTCTCCAGCTTTCACAATAACTTTTCAGGCTAATCTTTAGCCCACTCTTTGTTCTTTGATTCAGGATATTCCAGTCTGCAAGCGTTGCACTGATGAAGAAGCTCGAGAAACACAACAAGAAGCCGAGAAGCCTCTCCATCCTTTTCTTCACAAGAGGACTCGAGCGTAATGTTACGAGTAGGTAACATATTTACAGGGAGATGGATCAAGAAACAGTGACTTGGTCACATGGTTCCTGGGAAG
>Ga0325402_1003955_pt1 | contig 13581 bp, 10 predicted proteins | sample PopdelMetagenome_22_FD_207212 | JGI IMG/M metagenome (GOLD analysis project Ga0325402, IMG submission 207212) | Populus deltoides microbial communities from Bellville, Georgia, United States - Xylem-PdKOR-R3 | ecosystem: Host-associated > Plants > Phyllosphere > Stem > Wood/Secondary xylem... | reverse complement strand
TTTAACTCCGATGCAGCTTCAATCATTCCAATTTGACTCGTCAAGGCCCTTTGTAGTTGTTTCGCTCTCGCTCTTGTCATTGGACCATCTGAATCCTCTTGCATATTAGTTTTAGCTTTACAAGATGGATTATAATTCCCATGATGCACATCACATTCTTTGGATTCTCGATATCACAAGCCCCATATGGATACACATGTTTCACAATGGGGAGGTTGGCCATATCTTATTCCTAAAGAGGGGAAGATTATTTAATTCTTTTCCTAACTTAGGAAGGAAAGTAATTAAATCAGCAACAAAGGAGGAAATTTATTTTCTTAGTTGTCCAAGCTAAACAAGGAAATCCAAGCTAATCAAGGACATCAAGGGGGGCAGCGAAGCAAATTTTCCAAATCATATTTTTCCTAGTTTATTTAAGACTTCTTAAGGTTGATAAATCTAATTCTAGCATATTTAGGATGGTAATTTTCAGATTTTTATTATTTTCTTCTAAGTCTTTGGGATATTATTACTTATTTGGGTCAATTGTAAGTGGGCTTAATATAAGTCCACCTAAGGGGGGTCCATTAGGGTTTATTTAAGTCTAGAGTTAGTATAAATAAAGGCATAACCAGACATGTAAGTTAGACAATTCAGATTAATTAAACTTCTTGTTTGCCGCACTTTGTGTGTGTGTGTGTTGGTGAGATAATCTCCCTTTCATGGTTCTCTAAAGAACTGAAAAACAACTTATCGAAGAACAACTGTCTTTGTGGCATCATCCTTATACTTCTCGTTCGGGAATCAACGTTGGGTGGGGTTCTCTGTTTCCAATAGTGCTGGTGCCTAGGTACAAGTTATCTTTGTGTCACACTCCTATCAAACCTGATTTACTTGGCTTTCCGGGAATTGATGTCTTTGCGTGTGGGTTACGTGACCATGTGATTACAAGGTTCGCATCAAGATGTGACTTGCTTGCATTGGTACCATGTCTCACAAAACTTCATCAACATATTTCCCAATCGAAAATGAAACCACGACCTGTTTAGTCACTTTCATTTCACCACTATCATTCAGCCATTACAATCTATATGGTTTAGCATGCTTAACAGTACACAAATTCAATTTACTAACAAGGGTGGTACTACAAACATTAACATAGCTTCCACTATCTATAATTAAACCACACACCTTGCTTTGTACATAACAACACGTATGGAAGATGTTCTCTCTTTGGTGATTAGCTTCGTCTTCCTTGACCTGAACCTGAAGTGTTCGCCTTATAACCAAGGATTCCTCAACCGGTAATGCTAACTCATCCCCATCACTATCCTCCAATGGTAGCATGCCTTCACAGTCAGATCTGTCACTTTCAGATTCTATATCACAATTATCTCTAATAATCATGAATCTCTTATTTGGACACTCTAGAGCATAATGTCCATGTCCTTGACACGTGAAACATTTAACATCACAAGTACGTTTAGGTTGAGTTTCAAATTTACCTTTGGCACCAGTAGGGACATCAACTTTAGCCTTTGGTGTTTCGTTTCTGGAAGGAACAAAAGACCTCGGCTAGAGAATACCCTCTCTTTTTAGATTTGGCTTCCAAGATGATGAAGAACCCGAATTAAACGCAGGCCGAACATGTCCCTTCCTAAGTTGTCTCTTCATCTTCGTAGCCATATGAACCATGTCCTCTAGCTCCAATAGTGCTGGAGCTCCACCACATTGGCAATGTCCCGATTCAACCCATTAAGAAATTTAGCCATGTTGGCTTCTCTATCCTCAACAACATTGGCCCGAATCATTGCTATCTCCATCTCTTTGTGATATTTATATACTGTCTTTTTACCTTGATTCAGACCTTGGAGCTTCAGATATAAGTCTCTGGAATAGTGGTTTGGCACAAATTGTCTCCTCATTAAGACTTTCATCTCCCCCCAAGTCTGAACGAGTCACTCCCCATTCCTCCATTTGATTATAATTTGATCCCACCAAATCAATGCATACTTCGTAAACTCAATTATCACCAATTTCACCTTCTTCTGTTCAAAATAGCTATGGCAATCAAAAATCCAATCTACCTTTTTCTCCCACTCCAAATTAGCCTCGGGATCATTTTTACCTTGAAAGTTAGGAATTTTTAGTTTGATGTTGTCCAAGTCCCCATCCATATCTTCATAAGTGCCCATGCCACAAAAATTCACATTCCTCCTAGCCTTGTTTAGTCCAGACCTGATTCCTTGGCTAGCAGATGCAAAATCATAGTCGTCTTCACCCGCATCTGCGTTTTCGTCAACAAACTCTTCAAAATTAGATCCGACATTCCGTAGAGCCTAGGGACTATATTTCCTCGGCGACCAGCCTCACTATTCTATTGCTTTATCGAATTCACCTCACCTTTCAGAACCTTGTACGTCTTGGACAACAGCTCAAGTTGCTAGCCTATGGCTCGCAATTGGAAACCACGTTAGCGTTTTGTGTCGCTGATTCGTTGTTTTCAGACATTCTTTGGATCTGCAAAATTTGGTTAGTAGCACAAAATATACCCTCACACCTCTCGTGTATCACATAAAAAACAAATTCAAAGCTTTTCACTCTAATAAGCTCATGACGCCTTTTACCTCACAATTTGCTTTCTTTTAATTTTCTTTAGAAACTGAAATCAACAAATCAAAATCAGTAGCCTTCACAGTGTACTATAATTATAATATTCAGACTCAATAATCAATAAATATACTGAAAACAAAGCAAAACAAAACAACGATTACGATTTCGCGAGTAGTCATGCAAATTCGTATGAATTGTGGACGAAACGAAGACACGAAATAAAACAGAAGCGAATATTAGCGAAAAAAGTTAGTTGACTCTTAGATAAACCAAATATAATAGAAACTTGACGTAACAGATTTTTACGTAAAGATCATGTTTTGAAACTTGACGCAAATCTAACATGTTACGCAATTTTTACATAACAAAATTGAAACCCAGACCAAACAATCTTGAAATGACCTCAAATTCAAAATTTAGTATTATAATACCAAAAAAACAACAAAACTCAATTTATAGGTCGTTCTCTTATGTCTAGGTACCCAAACCCCTTGTATGAGCAGTTTGTGACAAAATTGAACCTCCAATTAAAACTTCCAGAAGCTGATATCAAAAAAAGCCCAAATTTAATATATGGTGCGATATCATCTCCAATACACAAAATATGAAGTTTCAATAGATTCTAAGGTGGTTTGCTTATGGTTCACTAAGAGTAGTGTGTCTGTGGCAGAATTGAACCTCAAATTAAAACCTCAAGCAAACAATATCAGAATAAGTTCAAATTTTACATATAATGCGATCTCACACCCAATAGACTGAATATGATGTTTCAATTGATTCCGAGGTGGTTTTCTTATGGTTCTCCAAGAGTTGTGTTTTTGCGGCAAAAATTGAATGATCCTTCAAATTTCAACTAATCCCTCTCTCTCTGATGCGAACCTCGTGATCACGAAACCCACAATCAAGATTGAGATCTGATCCTGGAAAGCCAAAATAGATCTGATAGGAATGTGACACAATGGAAACCTGCCCCAAGACACCAACACTATTGGATTGAGTAGAATGATGCCACGAAGCCAATTAATATTCAATAAGTCAGATTCAGTTCGTTCAAGAACTGAAGAATACAAGAATCACTCTCAAATGTTAAAACTGAAAAATTCAGAAGTAATTATCATCAAAGCTGTCAAAATTTTGGCTTACATGAGTTTAAATAGTTCTTGAAAAATTAACCCTAATGGACCCCTTATGTGGACTTATATGAGGCCCACTCAAAACTGACCCAAACTCTAAACTGAAAAGCCCATAACATAATCCAAACAAGCCTTGGATCCTAACTGAAAACAAAGAATTAATTAAGCCCAAACATGAAAGAAAATAATAAAAATAACTAACTTGTCATTAAATACCACCAGCCCTTCTTTCCTTGTATAGCAAGGATTAATAAGGAATCCTTATAAGAAAAGGATTCTGAAACATTAATGAATCCTTGCGCCACTTGGAGATTATATTGTAGCTCATTAAAGATCCTTGTAGAACTAGGAAATTCCCAAAACAAGCTCCCACATCCTTGTAAGAAAAGGATCCTTGCAAAATAGGAAGTCCACAAGTCAAAAGAAAGCAAATAACAGAATACATATAGCCTGTTCGGACCTATATTGCAAGTTCTTTTTGAACATGGATTCTCCTGAAAATGTACCTCAACATAGAAAAATACCTCTGGAATCTTCTAGTAAAGTTTCAGCTCGATCCAACTGTTGAATTTGAAGTTATGCTCAATAGCGTAAAACTGAACGGTAGAAAATTTTACGCTAAAATCTGAATCTGACCTTGCTTGGTTCGTATAACAAGGCTGAACCATATCTCTCTCTCTCTCTCTCTCTCTTTTTCTTTTTAATATACTTATATGATTAGAGACAATACCAAGATGAAATATAACCTTTTTGTTTTTTGCTTAGATGACGCTGACATGAAGAACAAGAAGATGGACGCAAACACTGAAAAACTTAAAGGAACACTAAAAAAAAAAAATAACAGAAGGATATGACCTTGTTTCAGAGCCTAGCTCTGATACCAACTGATGCGAACCTCATGATCACGCAACCCACAATCAAGATTGAGATATTATCCTGGAAAGCCGAGAAAGGTCTGATAGGAGTGTGACACAATGAAAACCTGCCCCAAGGCACCAACACTATTGGATTGAGTAGAATGACGCCACGAAGCCAGTTAATCTTCGATAAGTAATTATCATCAAAGCTGCTAAAATTTTGGAAGCACATGAGTTTAAATAGTTCTTGAAAAAGTAACCCTAATGGGCCCCTTATGTGGACTTATATGAGGTCCACTCAAAACTGACCCAAAACCCTAAACTGAGAAGCCCATAACTTAATCCAAACAAGCCTCGGATCCTAACTGGAAACAAAGTATTAATTAAGCCCAAACAATACTTGGGCTGTAGCTAACAAAATAAAATAAAGCTCCTAATATTAAATCCACGTTCTGTCATGAGAAAAAGAGAAGGAAGTAAAATATTACTGAACAGATTCGAGACTTATTTATAGCCTTCCATGTAGCCCCTTAATCCTAGAAACCAAAGGAAAAGGTAGCCACCCATGTTTTTTGCAAGTTGTAGCAGGATTCTTTTGTTTCCTTTGATGTCCTCACCTCATGGCCCAAATAAGGTTGTCTTGGACCCCTCCTGCACATGGATAAGATGTACTAGGGTCTCCTTTTGATACTCTAATGGACCTTTCAATTCTGACTTGGTTGAAACATTCAAAACCAATGCATTCAATGCCTCTTTCAATGCCTTTGTCTTGGACCGAGTCATTGGACCATTTGGAACATGTAATGGGTCCTTGCTGGTGTTTCTGGGCTGGTCCACATCACAATCCCCTTTATCTACACAACCTTCTCAAAGAAGATATATGAAACCTTTCGAAAAGATTAAACAGAAGGTTGCTTTGGAGAAAGTCCAATCTAAAGTAAAAACCACATTTTAGAAACCGATAAAACCCTCTACGGGAATTTCTTAAAAGAGTTTCAGTTGTCATCAACAAATCCAAGACTTTTAAAGATTTTTCTTTTTGAAAAGATTTTTGAGCTGAAAAAAAAAAGCCTTTTATTTGAGAAAAGACAAAGTAAAGCATTAATAAGAATATGATAAAAAGCAATGACAAATCATGCATCTTTTGAAAAGGGTCACTAAAAAGGGTTGGGGATTTCTTCTTTCAGATGGGATGGGTAAGAAGGATAGCATGAGAGACAGATCTCAGCATATGATTTCAAACACATGGACAAGTTCATGCCAAGAAAGAGTTCTACGAAATGGAAGGGACCTATGTTTCAAAACCAGATAAAGATGCATGCATGTCATCTAACCTTAAAGCATTGCATATACATTTTTTATTCCTACAGGAAAATCCTTAAAGAAGTCCAGCAAGAATTGAAAAAAAAAGAGGAATCATTGAGCTGATAATAACAGAGAATCATGGTTGTGACCATAGAACGAGAAGAAGACAAGATGACCTTTACTGTTAGGAAAATCTCGAAGAAATAAGAAGATCAATTTTGTCATCATGAAGAGTCTTCAGGTCAACCCTGCGATCGGGAAGCACCAAGTTTTCCAACCTTATCATTAAGAAGAAAAACGAAAAAAAAACCCCCCATGAAAATAAATCGTATGAGTGTGTGGGCCAGTCGTCCCTGAAAATAGACCAGGATGTACATGTGTGGGCAAGTCAGCCGTGAAAATAGACCAATGTGAGTATGAGGCAGGTCGCCCATGAAAATAGACCGTGTGAGTGTGTGGGCCAGTCGCCCCTGAAAATAGACCTGAATAAACATGTGTGGGCAGGTCGCCTATGAGCATAGACCAATATGAATGTGAGGGTAGGTTGTCCATTAAAATAGATCGTGTGAATATGTGGGGTGATCGCCCTTGAAAATAGACCAGGATGAACATGTGTGGAAATAGACCGTGTGAATATGTGGGCTGGTCGCCTTTGAAAATAGACCAGAATGAACATGTGTGGGTATGTCGCCCCTGAAAATAGACCAATATAAGTGTGAGGGCAGGTCCCCTATGAAAATAGACCGCGTGAGTGTGTGGGTCGATCGGCTCTGAAAATAGACAAGGATGAACATATGTGGGTCGATCGCCCCTGAAAATAGACCAGGATGAACATGTTTGGGCTGCTCACCCGTGAAAATAGACCAATGTGAGTGTGAGGGCAGGTTGCCCGTGAAAGTAGACCGTGTGAGTGTGAGGGCCGGTCGCTCTTGAAAATAGACTAGGATAAATATGTGTGGGCAGGTCGCGCCTAAAAATAGACCAATGTGAGGGTGAAGGCAGGTCGCCACGAAGATAAACCGTGTGAGTGTGTGAGCCGGTCGCCCCTGAAAATAGACCAGATTTGATTCTCCTAGCTTATATAGGACTTCTAAAGGGCAACAAATCTGATCCTATTATATTTAGGATATTAAATTCGGATTTATTATTGTTTTGCGTCACCTTTAAAAATTCGGTTTCTTTCTGTTGTTTTTTATTGCTGCAGTTTATTTTCATCATATCCAACATATTTGGTGTTGTTTCATCATTTTGCATATTTTATTTCTGTTTTTATTCCAGTCTTCAGTTTCGTTCATATTTCGGATAGATTCGCTCGCTACTCGCGAGACTATCATTGTAGTTTTGTATTGCTTGTTTTCTGGTTTTTATTGCTTCTTGAATCATATATATATATATGGATTGCGCTGCCAAGTTGGTTCTATTTGGTGTTGGTTTTAGTTGCGTAAGAACCGCAAGAAGGTGAGACAAGAGGTATGAGCGTGTGAGGATATTAAGAGTGTTTGAGCAAAACACAAGCGATGTGAGGATTTTTTTTACCACTAACCAATTCTTGCAGGTACTATTATGTCAGATCAAAACAACACACCACCCCCTCCCGATGTAAAACTTAAATTCCAAATGGAAGCCATGACGAAGATGATGGAAATAATGAATTTTGTGATGGGGAATGTGTGTGACAGACTTGAGAAAGGTTGGGGCTGAACTAAAATCAAACAATGATAGTGGGGTTGAAAGGCCAACGTGGGCTGATTATAAGGTGTACGTTGATGATATTGTTGATGGTGGTTTTAAGGATGAGACCATAGGCCACTGGGAAGGTTTTCGGCAGCCTAGAAACCGAAAGGGATTTCATGTATTTTGATGAGGTGTTATAGCAAAAGAAAAGGAGGATTCAAAAGGATAGGTGGTATCAAATGGAGAGAAATAAAGAGATTAGTGTTCTAAAAAAAAGAATCCAATAGTCTATCTCGTCTTCTAGGGGAGATGAAGCAAGAACTTGATGTGTTAATTGCAACAATAAATGCCTAGTAAACTTCAGAAAGAGAGGACAAAATACGCTGCAATGATGATATACGAAATAGAATGGCTCCTACTCTCATCCAAAGTTGTTGGCGACGATTGTTGGCAAGACAAGAACTCCAAAGGCTTCAAAAGGAGGCTAAGGAATTTAACTTGTTGTCCATTTAACTTGGTGATTCGAGGATGAATCATCTTGAAGACAGAGGGAATGATACGATCCAGGAAAGGTCAAATTCAGATTTTGACGTAAAATATGCAACTATCCAGTTTTATGGCAACAGTCATAATTCTCAATCTGACTATTGGATCGAGCTGAAATTATATGTGGAGTCTACTGACATATTTTCCTACCTTGGTTTCAAATTTATGGTCAATTGGAGTTCCAAAAGGCATCGAAACAGTGGTCAACAGAGGTTGTATGAATTTTTTTATTTATTTACTTTTGACTTGTGGACTTCCTATTTGGCTAGGATTATTTTTCTAAATGGATATGGAAGCTTATTTTGTGAATCTCCTAATTCTATAAAGATCTTTAATATGCTGCAACACAGTTTCCAAGTGTGGCAAGGATTCATAAATGTTTCAAAATCCTTTTCTTACAAGGATTCCTTATTCATCCTAGCTACAAAAAAATAAAAGAAGATTTCAGAATTAATTCTATCTTCAGATTTGATTCTCCTAGCTTATATGGGACTTCTAAAGGGCAACAAATCTTAGTTTAGGGTTTATTTATATTATTTGGGTTTAATTGTAAGTGGGCATCATATAAGTCCACATAAGGGGTCCCTTAGGGTTGATTTTAGTTTGGAGTCACTATAAATAAGGGCATAACCTAACATGTAAGGTTAGACAATTCAGATTACTAAAACTTCTTATTTGTCGCACTTTGTGTGTGTGTGTGTGTGTGTGTGTTGGTGGGATAATCTCCTTTCCATAGTTCTTTAAAGCACTGAAAAATGACTTATCGAATAACAACTGTCTTCATGGCATCATCCTTATACTTCTTGTTCGCGAATCAATATTCATTGGGTGGGGGTTTTCTGTTTCCAATAGTGCTGGTGCCTAGGTACAAATTATCTTTCTGTCACACTCCTATCAAACCTGATTTACTTGGCTTTCGGGGAATTGGTGTCTTTGTGTGTGGGTTGCGTGACCACGTGATCACGAGGTTCGCATCAACCACCATCATCTTCACCTTCTCAAAACCAGGTATGTTTGCTGCCATTCTTAGTTCCTGCAAGCAAAACGATGCATGTTAGCATGTAAAAAAACAAAGAAAACATAAAGCCAACACCTAAAATTGTCAGTTGGAACACTCTGTTTTTTTTTTCATTCTCACTATCTGCGAGAAGGATGATGAACAGTGCGAAGGTAGGTCACTGGCGTGGGCAGTGACCAAGCTGGGCTGGCTAAGTCCAGCTTAGCCACGCATGCAGGTTGGGTCCAGCTCGAAAAAAAAAATTTTCTTCAAAAAAAATTATTTCAAAAATTTGTGATTTTCCCAAATCTTTTTACTGTATTTTGATCAATATTGGTTTGTATTTTTATACTGTAAAGATACAAATCTGGTATTAAAATACCTAGTTTTCGTCAAAACATTGAAAAATAAAAAAAAAGTATTTTTATGCATACGGCCAAGTTTCTCAAAAAAATAAAAAAAATCATATTGTATTTTCATATAACAAAGAAAATTTCAAAAAAATATGTATTAGCATGTATTTTGGCTTTAATAACCAATTTATTAAAGTCACAAGAACTAGGCCAATATTTCAAAAATTCCAAAAAAAATTATTTTGTTTTCTTTTAATATTTGGGGTTATGACTTTATATGTAAGATGTATTCCGTATATTAAATTATTTGTTGACGTTAGAACGATTAGGTTTTACCCATTAAAATAAGGATCTCTTTACCGAAGAGAACTTTTTTGAAACCGTAGACGGATCAACAACTAGAAAACAAAACAAGACCTTGGATTTTATTAGACAATAAAACAATGTAGCTTACCTTAGGTAGGGCGTATTTGGGGTGCTAATATCTTTCCTTTACACAACCAATCCCCGTACCCGATCTATGAGACCAATTAGGGTTCCTAATGACCAAAATACTATGTGGCGACTCCCATTCCATTTTTTTCACTTGTAAAAGACAAGAATTCCTTGTCTCCCCACATTTGCCATATTTTTAGATAATACAACGCCTAAAATTTAAGAGTGGATGTTTTTCGCCGCGACACCACACACGTGCGACAGTAGTAATGGTCAAGAAAAAGAATGGCAAGTGGTAGATGTGTGTGGACTTCACATATTTGAATAAAGCTTGCTTAAAAGACAATTATCCCCTCCCAAAAATTGATTGACTAGTGGATTCCACTTTAGGTTTTGAGTATTTGAGCTCTTTAGATGCAAATTCTAGGTATCACTAGATCCTTGTGCATCCAAATGACAAGGAAAACATAGCTTTTATAACCGACGAATGAATATTCTGTAACAGATCTATACCCTTTAAGTTGAAAAATACTGGAGCTATGTACCAGCAAATGGTGAACAAAATATTCAAGAATCAACATGTAAGGATTATGAAGGGCTACGTTAATGATATGCTAGTAAAGAGCATGTTGAACAACATCTCCTAGACCTGGATGAAGTATTCTCTATACTTAATCATCATTAGATGAAACTTAATCTTTTCAAATATGTCTGCGCCATCAAACAAGGAAAATTCTTGGGCTTTTTGGTGAGCAGTAGAGAAATTAAGTTTAGTGCTAAAAAATTCAAGCTATTTAGAAACATATCCAATTTTAAATGGACTCTAGATACTGGTCTTAGCCCAGGGAAAGTGAAAACTTTTTTCTTTATTTAGGAGTATTGGACTCAGCGATGAACGTTGTTTTGGTTAGAGAGGATGAAGGAATATAACATCCAGTTTATTACTCCACTCATAATCTCCATGATGCTAAAACCATATATTTAAAGGTGGCCCTCGCTCTAGTAAGTGTCATAGGAAGCTCAAACTATATTTCCAAGCTCACCAAGTCACAGTACTCTCGGATCAGCCTCTACAACAAATCCTCTATAAATTAGAGATGTATGGATGACTAGTGAAATGAGATATTAAATTAGGAGGATTTAAACTTCAATACAAACCTTAATTAGCTATATAGGGTGAAGCCTTCGTAAATTTCATTACTTAGTGTTCTTTTTAGGGTTCCATTAGTATACTTGAATCCCTACCTTCAACCATAATTTCACATATATCTATGGAGCAATCCCTGATAATTTCTCATTGGAAATTGTATGTTGATGGTCTTCTAATGTTAATGGGAGCTGGGATAATATTGGTTAGTCCTAAAAACCAAGTCTTGAATATAGAGTTTGCTTTGAGTTTCCAACAATGAAAAATATATCAGAGTATGAAGTCCTCCTAACAAGATTACATCTCTCAAAGACTCTAAAGGCATATCCACTTGAAGCTCATAGTGACTCCTAGTTAGTGGTTAGTCAATGCCAAGGAATTTATAAAGCCAAAGAACCAATTATGCAGCGATATCTTTAGAAGGTCCTAATCTTATCTTCTTAAGGAAAATAATGTCAGAAATATTTCAATCACTCATATTCCAAGGGAAGATAACCATTGAACAAATCTCTTATGTAAATTAGCAAGCTCCAATATTGTAGATTTGCTAGTGGATGTCTAGGTTGAAATCCTAGAAAATCCGAGTATAGGTGAAGAACAACTTGTTGTCACTCCCATCAACATGGAGGAAGATTGGAGAACCTCAATAAAAAATTACTTACTTACTGAGAATTACCTTCAAATAAAAATAAAGCTATTTGCCTAAATGGGCGAGCAGCGAGGTATTGTATCCTTGACAACTTATACGATCCGAGCTAGGATAGATTCAAATTTTGGTGTAAAATTTTTTAATATCAAGTTTTATGTTGTCAAGCATACTTTTCTTACAAGAATTCCTTCTTCATACTAGCTTCACAAGGATAGAAAGGCTGGTGGTATTTACTGACATATTGATTAGCTTATTTTGTGAAGTTTTTTAATCATACAAAAAAGGTTAAAGGAAGGAAACAAAAGTTTCCATGTTATGAGAGGATTTATTGAAGCTACAATTAATTATCTTAGACAAATAAGGAAACTAAAAGGTAGGCAACTTCAGCAATCAATTTCCTAGCTTATTTTGGATATCTAAAGGTGGCAACAAATATATTAGTATTTTCAGTATAAAAATTTCATTCACAACATTATTTAAACTAGAAAATTTATCTATCTTAGGTTATTTTATTTAATTAGATGCAACAACTTTAGTTTATATGTTAGATTTGTTGTTTTATTATTTTCTTCATTTTTTAGCTTAGTTAACACACTTTGGGTTTATTACAAGTGGGTAAATATTAGCCCACGAGTTTGGGGTTCATTAGTGTTACTAGTTGAGCTATTATATAAGTTTTTGTAATATGAAATCCTTAGGGGCCATGGATTTATGAAATAAACTTGTGTTTTTCGTGATGCAAGATGTTTTCTTTGTTGGGATAAAGAACAGATTTGACTTATCAAGGTATAACTGACCTTGTAGTGTATTCCTTATACTTTTTGTTTATGAATTGATATTTATAAGGTGGGGGTTCTTATTCCAATAGTGTTGGACCCTTGGGATATGTTTCTATTGTTTCATATTCCTATTAGACATGTTTCTCTTTTTCTAGGATTCGTTGTCAATCTTGTTATGGGTTGCATGACCATATGATCATGAGGTTCGTATCAATAACATTTTATATTGAAGAGATGCATCAATTCCACTACTGAGGTGCTTATCCCCAAAAGAAAGTGCTTATGTCTGTTGCACATGTACGACGTCGTAATGATTGTCCTCCCAAGTCGAGATCTCTCTGATGATGGGCGAAAGAACAAAGAATTATTTTTTTTATCAGTAAAAAAATAGAGTTGTTAACTAGTACTTTGATCAATAGGAACCCTAACTGATCCCAGAGTCTATATAAAGGATCGGATGTGTATAAGGAGGACGTATCACCCCTAGTATACCTTACCTAATATAATATGCATTGTTTATTTGTGTGATATAAACTAAGGTATTGTTGTGTTTTTTAGTTGTTGGTCTGTCTAAGTGATGTGAATCTCGTGATTACGTGATCATGCAACCCACACGTAAAAACACCAAATTCCTAAAAAGCCAAGTAAATTAGGTTTGATAGGAGTGTGACACAAAGATAACTAGTAATTAGACACCATTACTATTAGAAACGAAAACCTCCACCCAATAAATATTAATTCGCGAACGAGAAGTATAAGGATGACGCCATAAAATCAGAAGTTCTCGATATGTCGTTTCAGTTCTTTAGAGAACCAAAGAAGGAAGAATATCTCACCACTCATAGAAGATGTTTATTAATCTAAAAGTTTTGTCCTCCCACATGTTTAGTTATGACTTTATTTATATTAACTCTAAACTGAAATAAACCCTAATGGACCCTCTTATGTGGACATATATGAGACTCACTTACAATTGACCTAATTAACTAAATGAGTAATAACAAACCAAAGACTAAGAAAAAAATAATAAAAATCCAAAATTAATATCCTATATGCGCTAGAATCAGATTTGCCACTCTTTTATACCTGCCGATTTAGTTTTTTTCCTAGGACT
>Ga0325402_1003949_pt1 | contig 13586 bp, 8 predicted proteins | sample PopdelMetagenome_22_FD_207212 | JGI IMG/M metagenome (GOLD analysis project Ga0325402, IMG submission 207212) | Populus deltoides microbial communities from Bellville, Georgia, United States - Xylem-PdKOR-R3 | ecosystem: Host-associated > Plants > Phyllosphere > Stem > Wood/Secondary xylem... | reverse complement strand
TTTCTTTTTGAGAGTCTTGGTGAAGAACGGAAGGGTAAATGCTTTGTAACATCTTTTCTTTCTCTTGTAATGCTTTAATAATCGTTTTCTTTTTCTTTTTTACATTTTGTTTCTGAAACATTTTTTTATCTTTTTGTTTAATGCTTTTGTATGATCAGTGCTGGGCTTATGTATGTTAATGAAAATGAAGGAGGTCATATGGAGTTTATTTTCTGTATTAAGTGGGGAACGTACCACCTCAGAAGACCCTAGTTTACTTATTCTGTGCAGGTGTTGACCAAGAAAACCGGTATTGAAAATTGATCACGGAAACTATATTGGTTTTATTTGACTAGTTTTTTCGAAGATATAATGAAAATCAACTGGTGACTAAAAATAATTAAATTAAGAGATTAATTACAAATACATGTGGAACTCAAATCAATTCATAATTTTGCGTGAGTTTAGGGACTACAACTAATCAAGTCAGGGGTCTATTTGAAAAAAAAAATGAAAGTCTAATGGTTCATAGGGTAAAATTGCATAACTTGGAAGCCAAAGAAAAAAGAGCAAAATGAAATCAAATTAAAGGACTTAAATCAAGGTTTTCAGGGGTGCAATTGCTAGAATTGAGAAGTTTTAGGGTTAAATGAGGATTCATATGCTTAAATTGGAAGGACAGGGATTTAATTGGAATTTTTCTAAAATCTTATTTAAAAACCCTAATTTTTAGGTTTTAAATGAACGACACGTCCCTTAGACTTTAATGAATAAATGAGTGACACACCATCTGATCCACTTATCATCTCCTTCAGCCAAGAAGGCTGATCGAGTTGCCATTTTGAAACGAATGAATTTAGTATCTCTGACTACTTTTCAGGTTCCAACCACCACCACTCAACTTAGAAACATCTCCTTTATAAGAATCCTCTATCCTCATCACATGTTTGTACCTCATTCAGCTCAATGAACTCAACAACATCTTGTCATTGATCAGCCATCTTTGCAATGGCAAATTCAAGCTGATCGAGAGCTCACTTTCTAATAAATGAATGTGGAGTTTTAGACCTTTAAATCTAGTATGATTTGTTTCTAATGATAAATCTACATACCCTCTACAAGGTTTAGGTAAATAAATATACATTTATGGCTTAATCTCCACAATGATCTTAACAAAGTATCAAGCCCAATCATCTATGATTGAAGAAAAACTCACCATAATAGAAAAGACTCCTAAGTTATTGTCCCATGTGTGATTTTGATTTACAAAAGTGCAAAGGAGGACTAGACACCACCTATTTTGGCAAGGAAGGTTTTGAAAGAGAAATAATAAGAATCTTCCCTAACAACCTCTTAGAAAAAACCACTATAGTTTTGAGATTTCTAATATTTTTTTTGATCAAAATGTAAGTATGTATTAAGATCAAACAACTATGCTGAAAGACCAGCGAGTACAAAATATATAGGAATTAAACATATATAAAATATACAGGAAGCAATAAGGGAATAGGCTCCTAAATAAACAGAAACAGAAACAACCAAGGGGAACATGCTCCCAAAGACAAGTCATGCAAGGCCTAACAACCCAGAGAAAGGGAGCGGTTAAGGGAGAAACCAAACAAGATTGCTGGTGTCAAAGTTAACCAACTAGCGTCTTAAGATTTCTAATATTAGTTTTCTTATAAAAGGGCATATGATCTTGAGCAGAGGGGGAGGTGGATTTTTAAAGAAGAAATTACAGAGAGAAAAGGGAGGAAACATAGAAAGATTAAGAGGAAAAACCCTAGAGTTGATTAAGAAAGAAGCTACAATAATTATGTGCTAAGTTGAGAAAGAAGGAAGGGAAAAAGTCAACGTCAATCCTAGATTGAAAATAAGCTATAATCTAGATGAATAAAGCAAATAATTTAGAGAAGGAATCAATAATCCCTTTACAAGGTATACCTTTAAACTTTGATAGGGGGTGTAGCTTAATGGTCACATCCACTCTCCCTCTTTCAATGCTTTATTGAATTATTGTTTAATTGTTGGTTAATACATTATGCTTTGGTTATTAATATTTTTGATAACTATGGTCATTAAGTGCATTTGTTCATATTTAAACTAATATAGATATATGTGTTCAAGTTTGGATTTAAGGCATACATTGTTGTTTTAAGGTTGTAATTTGATGTTATTAATGATGTTTAAATGGCAGTCCAACATGTTTTAATACTTTGTTTAGTAAGCAAATCTATTTACTGATAAGGATCTACCTTAAATCCCTAAGATAATGATCTTCTTACTGAGGATGACATTTCTTAAACCTTAGATAGACTAACAAATAGAAACATGATTTAAAAGAAAACAATAAATCAAAAATATAGCTTACCATAGGTAGGGTGCATTATGGGTGATGCATCTTCCCCATGCATAATTAGTCTCATTACCTAAACTTTTATAGACCAATAGATTTTCTATTGACCATAATATTAGGTGTCGGCTCATCAACTTTTCAAATCATGATTTCATGATTAATCCCAACACATCCAAAACACCCTTGATCTAGGAGGAAGATCTGTCATTTGACATCGTGCATACCATGACAGGATGACGACTCCATTTGGGACATCTTTGGTTGGACTAAACTTTGTTGATTATTTATTTGTTATATGCCATTTATTTATTGGTCTAAGTGATTTAATTTTAGCATGTATTTTTTTTTACATATTATCCATGCATAAGTACATCGAATATGATTTATTCTTTCATGCGTTTTAATTTTGAGAGTATAAACTCGATTCTATATTAGGTGAGGGATTATTGGTCTGCCTTATAACTTAGTCGGGGTTCAGATTCGTGAAACACCCAACTATGATTTAAGTGTTTACTTTGTAATGACAATCATGTTATACCCTAATCATTCCTTATAAACCCTTATACTGCCTTCATGAGAGGTAGTCACTATAGGAAGATCATAGACCCTTTTCGAGACCATGTAATAAACATACCCCTCATGTAATGATTATAACCTACCCTTATAATGTTTGACTCCCTAATAATTCATTTTGTATTAAGGAAAGAGATAGTGTTAGAAAGAGGTTGAAAATTGAGAAAGAAAATAATAGGTTAGTTAATCTCAACATTGAAGAAGAGAAGATTAAGAGCTCAATATATGGATCAAGCTGATGATGAAAGAGAAATAAAAAAAATAGATGAATCAGACATGAAGGAATACCAAGATAGAACAAATGCCTTAATAAAACGAGTCACCATGGTTTAATATGAGCTTGAAATACAAGAAGAGGAATTAAAAAGGTTGAGAGGGAAATATCTAGAGGTCGAGGAAGAGATGAGTTAACTGTATAAATCTTTTCTTTGAATAAATCTCTCAATCTGAGTTAAAGAATGGCAAGAATGCATCAACATATTTGATATCCAAATGAACAGAAAGATAACTGAACATGATATTGAGCATGAAAAACTGTAAAGGGCATCAACATATTTGATATCCATATTTGACATGTTAATTGATAGAGTGGCTCGAAAGGCAAATAAACTGCGAGTATAGGCCTCTCTAATCAATAATAGTGTTAGTAGATACCAGGAATACTTTAATGATGTTTCAGCCTTCGTTCAAAATGTAACCAATATAGGTATTGCTTTTGATGATGAATAGAGATGTATAGGAATCTTATCTCTCCACATGTTAAAAACAAAGATGTATAGGAATCTTACTCTTTTGTATTGTACTCTCTAACATGTATGGGATTTAACCAAGATGAAGATTAGGGAAAAGATCTCTTCAGATTCATCAAACTATGGATTTTACTCGTATTAAAAAAATAGGTCATGCATTAGCTCTTTAAACAGGCTAATTTATTTCTTTATGTGTATATATACTTTTATTTGTATTCATATATGAGCATACATGCATACATACTTTGGGGTTTTAAATGTTATTTGTGCATATATAGGTTGAAATATAGGTCCTTGCAAAATTCAAACCCATAGAATCTATAACACTAGACTTTGACGAAGAAACATGAAAGATAAGGAATATGCTCGTCATAATGCCTATTTTCAAGGGTAGTTGGATTCCTTGAAACTTATCATGGCTCGCATTACTAGTCCACTCGAGCAAACACTTAAAAATATCTCTTGTAAAGGCCCATCTTATCGTCCTGTGACCTTTGCCCACGCTCAAGCTATAATCCAACTGCAATATGGTATTCTTGAAACTGACCATACCTGCGTCATCCCCAACAACTATGGATGCATCTGTTAATGAGTCTCATAAGATAAAATACTCCGAGGATGTCAAGTATGATAAGATAAAAACATTAAAAGTAAGGGTGAGGGTCATTGAAACTATTTTAGGATCTACCTGACAAACTCTTAGGATTTTCTAGAGGAGATGTCTTAGAGTGATAGAGTTTATAGAGCATATGACAAGGAGTAGTCAATTATATTTGTGAACTATTTTTATCTATTTCATTATTTTTTAAATGAATCTAATATTGAATATTTTCTTCTTAAAATGTAAGGGTTAGTAATTTAGGCTATTTTCACCTTGTAGGATGAAAAGAGGTTGAATATCACCTTTCCAAAATATATGGACAATGCATTAAAATATATCCCACATCTTCGAATGACTAAAAAAAATTCAAGTTTTATTCTCATAATAGATGGATTAACATGTTTTTATAGGTCAATGTTATCAATCAATCTGCATTATAAATACTCCCCTGTGATTGAATTCAAACACTGATCATGGAAAAATCATATAAAAAATCCCCCTTTAAAAGATCACAAATTGAGAATATCTCTTGAATAATATCAAAAAATTTAACAACTCTTGTCACCTATTATCTAAGTTTTAACATGCATATTTATATGCTCATTCATTCATTGACAAGTAGTAAAACATAGCTCGTCCTCGAAAGGTTAAACTTCCTTCGATCACTTTCAACATTAGAATTAGAACAAGAATGAAGAACAAAGAAAGTACACAACATATTTTCATGGCTTTTAGAATGCTAGATATACCATCAGGTTTTCACCCTCACCTAGTAGGTAGTACACAGCTAGAAGCCACAGTTAATGTTGAGTTTCCAAAAATGTCACTTTATACTCAATTCCTAAAAGCTTTATATAGTCTATTAATGTTACCATAAAATCAACAAGTAATATTGACCTTTTACTCCAAATCCAACTAGAGAAGATGGTTTAAATCAAAAGTATAAGGAAGAAAAAAAGCCAAGAAATTCTCTTCCATCAAAGAACACCTAAGAGCATTTGAAGGAATAAATGATTCCACAAAGGCTTTAGAAATGCATCTAGTACAAGATGTAGTTATCTCGTGGAGGTTTAAAGTACTTGAATTCACCAAGTATATCAATGTTGGATATTCTAAAACCCACATGAGGATCTATTATAGTAAAATAGCAAGATTAATTAAGGATGATAAATTATTCATTCATTTTTTCTATGAAATTTTAAGTGGTGTAACTTTCCTAGTATATGAGCCTAGATGGAAGTAAGACTAAACATTAAAAGGATCTAATAGATCCATTCATACATCAGTATAATTTCAAAAATGATGTGGCCCTTGACCAAATAAGCTTACAACTAATGGAGAAGAAGGCCAAGGAATCAATAAAAAAAATATGATCAGCATTGACAAGAAACGACATCTTAGATCCAACCTGCTTTTCTAAAAAAGAGTCGGTCACTCTCTTCATCAACACTTTTGAGAGCTCGTTCTATAAGTACCTATTAGGAAACAAGTCTCAAGTTTTGTGGACATTGTATTTGTGGCTTAACAAGTGGAGTAGGCCATCAAGGCTAGAAGATAAAAGGAAGAAATTGAATAATTAGAAAAAAGAATGATATGCAAGTGCAACAAGTTTGATGATTACTCCTATTAGTCAAATAATTATAGAGATAATTGAAATACATCTTTTTTCCCCTAATTATCTTAAAATAAAACAAATAATTCTATCCAGCCATTGTATTTGCCATCATGACCCACACATTATCCATCATATCATATGCCATAAAAAAATACCAACCACAACCATGGTTAGCATATTCTCTCAAAACCCATAATTCCTATAATACCAAAACATTTAACCTTTTGATTGTAACCACAAACCGGCTGTTAAAATTCTTGACCTTACTATAATAATTAATCATGTAATCAAAACATAAATAGATACCAAGAGCAATTACCGCCCATTTTCATGCCTTTAAAATAGTTACACCAACACATGATCAAGCAAGGAAAAATTTCTTTAATGCCTTATAGTCTAATACAACCACCTTACCTATACTAGTACAAGCCAAAGGAGAAATGTGATTACCATTTAGAAGCGATAATCCATAGTATTAAGACTTGTAATGCATTCATAAAATGAGTTGGTCTACTTATTAAACAATAGTGGATAGCTTTTAAAACTGACTCAAATTCACTTAATATAAAAACCAACCCCCTTCCAAATCATATGGACCAAAATAATAAGTGTGTGTGTGTGTGTGTGTGTGTCTATATATATATTGATATTTGAAGATCAATGATCAATCAAGACAAAACAATTATGAACATACCAATGACCACTTTGTTTTATATATTGAACATCATCAACTATGCTAACAACTCAAAAGCAATACAACATGCATTGCATATAAAATATTTCTGCAAATATCACCATTGTATGGGCATGATATCGATGCTTGTGAAGATTCCATCTAGAGGTTAAGACCTTGATAATGATTGATGTATTCATGTTTGAAAATGGTAAAGAAGTACAATAAATTAATATGGTAATTACTGAGAAGATTGAGTATGCTTCTTATCGATACCAATCTTGTAAAGATAAACCACTTAAGTTGATTTTAAAGAAGACAATGTCTCATAAGTATGATAATTATCAAGGACTCCCCCATGATTATATATATCATTTCCATATAAACCAGACCCTATGATCATACAAACTTAAATGACTAAAATGAAAGAAGTGGACTGCTTAACTTGAGATGGATGATGATACACCCTAAAAGAGCTTGAAAAGCAAAAAAAAAAAAAAAAGAATAAGAATGAATGTTCAACTGATAGAACGTAAGATGAAGAAACTGGTGGATGAGAATGAGGCTACCAAGCTCCTCAAGATGATATAGTATGGTTGGTTAGTTAAGAAGAACCCAACCATAATCTCATTGCTTTCACTAATCTTGAGCTCAAAAGCACACCATAAGCATTATAAAATATCTTAAATGAAACCCATGTTCCTCGAGACATTACTTTCAAATCCATAAAGCATTTGGAAAGCAAAATTGAGACCACCAATTACTTGTCCTTTAAAGAAGATGAGTTGGGTCTAAAAGGTACTGGGCATAACAAGGCATTATACATCACAATCAAGCGCAAGAACTATATGATTGCCAAAGTCTTTATTGATAATGACTCATTTCTGAATCTCCTTTAAAGTGTAGTTTTGAAAGGTTACTGATGGATGCATATACGAACTAATAAGATGATGGCTTAGGCTTATGATGGGACACAAAGGCAAGTTATTGGTGATATTGATATTGTTTGGAAATCAAGCCACAATAATTCCAAGTCGTTTTGCAGGTTTCGAGAAAGGATACTGCTAACTCTTATCTTTGAGAATGGGTTACGAAAAAGGATGATCTATATAAAGTTAAAGAACACAGATCAATGTATTATCTTCGGTTTCAAACCTAATCAAAAGGACAACTAGAGGATAACAGAGTTGAAAAGAGAAAAGATAATGGCTTGGATTGGAGGAAGCAAGGCCAATGATGAGAAAGTGGATATTCCTCACATCCATAAGACCTTTCTTCACAATGCATACATCATCAATCCATTAGAAAAAACATACAAATTTGAATAAGTTATTTCAAGATATGATAATGGGTATTCTTTTATATGATGATGCTAAGAATATAGTGAAACTTCTCATACCTACCTTAATGAATGTCGAGATTCTAATTCTTCCACAGCTAACCATCAACACATTAAGCAAAGATATAGATATAGCCCAACTTATTTAGAAATGTCATGAAGTGAACGAACTCAACAATTGGTTCACCAAAGAAATCCATATTGTTTTTAAATAATTATCATTTGCTTTATTTTTGCATTCATCTTATGATGCTGGAAATAAAATTTTACTTGTTGATGTAAATAATTTATTCATTTAATATTAATAAAAGATCATGCAATTCATTTATTTGCACATATTATTTGCTTTTTTTACCATCTTTTTATTTATAAGACATATTTTATAGGAATATCTAAAATGACCATTATGTAAAAATAAAGAGTTACTATTTTGAAAAGGTTTGGCCTAATTTTGATGAAAATTTACAATGGATAAGGAAGAGAGGGGTTAGCAAGACATGCATGGATTTTACAAATTAATTGAATAAAATGAGTGGCCTATAAAACAAAATCAAGAAGAGTTGGGGTTAGTAAATATAGACATTAAGGATAATGAAAAATAACTAAAGTTTGGGACATTGATCATTAAAGAAGAAAGAAGCAACTTTATAACTTTGGTAAAAGAATATACAAATTTATGTCCATGGTTTTATATGGATGTACCAGGGTTGGACACTAATATCGGCACACAAATTACCATTAATTCCAAATTACAAGCCAATGAAGCAGAAATTAAAAAGAACGATACCATATATTATGATCAAAGTAAAGGAACATGTATGCAAGCATTGGGAAGCAAGATTATTAGAAGTGGTTGAATACCATCAGTGGGTATCAAATATTTTAACAATTCTAAACTAAAGATGAGAAGTTCAAAATGTGTGTAGATTTCAAATATATGAATAGAGCGAGCCCTAATGATGATTTTTTGCTACCTTATTATGATATACTTATGGACAAGACTGTCAAGAATTCCATATAATTATTCATGGATGAATTTCCAGGGTATAACCAAATTCAAATGGTGGAGAAAGACAACGAGAAGACCGCTTTCATCACATTATGGAGAACCTTTTATTACAAAGATATGCCTTTCATGTTGAAGAATGTGAGGGCAACATATTAGTGAGTAGTGATGACTTTATTCCATAACATGATTAACAAAGAGATCGAAGTATATGTAGATGACATGGTCTACAAGTCAAGAAAGCAAGAATATTATGTCCAAATATTGAGAAAAACTTTTTGAGAGGTTAAGGAAGTATAGGCTCAAGTTGAATCTATCAAAGTGCACATTTGGGTTGAAAACAAGAAAATTATTAGGGTTTATGGTGAGCCATATAGGTATTAAAATTGATCCCAAAAAAGTTAAAGCAATATAAGATATGTTATATCCTAGGATAGAAAAGAAAGTACGAAGCTTTCTAGGGTATTTGAACTACAAAACTCAGTTCATCTCACAATTATCATTGACTTATAAGTTAATGTTCTAATTGTTTTGAAAGAATAATTCAAAGATGAAGACTATCAATGAGCATTTGAAAAGATAAGACAATATCTATAAAATCTATTTTTTCCCACCAATACCAGGAAAACCGTTAATCATGTATCTGACTAGAAAAAAATTGTTATAAGATGTCTTTTGGGTCAACATGATGAATATAGAAGGAAAGCATAAGAAATTTAATACTTGATCAAGAAGTTTGCTTATTGTAAATCTCAATACACTTTCATTGGAAATATTTGTTATGGCTGAAGATAGAGTTCATAAAACATTTAAGTAATACATGCTCTATTACACAATTTGGTTGATATCCAAAATGGATCTAATCAAGTATATCTTTGAAAACACAATTTATCCAATAAAATTGCTGGTAGAATTTGATATAGTTTACATGACTAGAAATCAGTGAATAAGAGTGTCATAGTGAATCATTTAGCATATAATACAATTGATGACCATTATAATGTAAATTCTTGAATAAAGGGATCATCATGATTAAAATAGAGAAGATTTAGATGGAGATACTTTGACGAGTTAATAAACATTTATGGTAATAGTGTGGGTGCTATATTTATTTCACCAATAGATGGTTAGTACCTAGTGACTATCATATTATAGTTTGAATGCACTAATAACCTAGCAAAGTATAAAGGCATTTATCCACAGGCTTAAGGCTATTTTGGAAATGAAGTTAGAAAAGCTTAACGTATATGGTGATTCTCTATTGATAATCTACTAGGTGAAATGGGAGTAATAAATAAAAGATGAAAAAATAAAGGTGTACCAGGAATATCTCATCTGAGTAGAGCAAAGAATCAGTTTATCGATGCACTTATCATATTAGCATAATTGATCCATATAGTTACGATGAAAAGGTATAACTTGTATCCATCAAGATAAAAAATCATTCTGCTTACTATTGTTCAGTCGATGAGGAAGTTGAAGGGAAACCTTAATACTATAAAATAAAATAGTTTATTATAAGTCGAGAATGTATGTCCAATATAAATAAGATTGACATATAGACTCTATGAAAATTAGTAATGGACTGCTTTATAAATAAAGAGATACTATACAAAAGAGGATTCAATGAGATTTTATTGAGATGCTTAAATGAGAAAGAAATAAAGAAGGCTAATATAAATGTGTTTATGCTACACATGCTAATGTGCACATGATGATATGATAAATGCAAATGAGTGGATATTTCTAGACAATAATGGAGAAAGATTGCAATATGGGAATTAGATGTGATTGGCCTAATAAATCCAAAGGCAAGTAATGGACATAGAATCATCTTTGTGGCAATCGATTATTTCATAAAATAGGTTGAAACAACTTACAACGCCTATGTTATTTATAAACTAGTCTAAAGATTTATCGAGAGAGACATTATTTGTCATAAGTGATAGTGATTGAAACACTTAGAATTTTAATAGGAAGATGATTCAGGATTTATGCCAATAGTGGAAGATCAAACATCTTAATTCATCGCCTTATCATCTTAAAATAAATGGAGCGGTTTAAATGACGAACAATAATATAAAGAAAATTATGCATAAGATGGTCATCACCTATAAAAGTTGGCATGTAATGCTTTCTTATGCATTGCATGGTTATTGAACTGTAGTGAAAACATCTATAAGACCAAATCTTTTCTCTAGTATACGGAATGAAGGTGGTGCTCTTTAAAGTAAAGATACCTTCTCTAAGGATACTAAAAGAAATAGAGTTAGAAGAGTGAGAATAGCCTATTATTTAGTATAAATAGTTGAACTTAATTAATAAGAACAAGTTACCGTAATTTATCATGGATATCTATATCAAAAGGGAATAGTTATAGCCTACAACAAGAACATATGTCCATTAGAATTTTATATAAAAAAAAAAGATATTGTCTATCCTTAATGAAAATTAAAGTAAATGGGAACTTAACTATGGTGGCTTATATTTAGTCAAGAAAGTATTTGCAAGAGGAGCTCTTATCTTATCAGTGATAGATGGGAAATAATTGTCAAAGCCCGTAAATTTAGATGTTATGAAGAAGTATTATGCTTGAGATTATACTTTTCTCATCCAATGCAAATACAAAAGTTAAAATTTGGCCAAATGTTATGTAAAATGTTTATTTTTATCATGTTCTTTCATTTTTTAATACAACTATTACTTTGACTTTTCACTTTAGATTTCAAAAATGCCCATGTTTATTGGTCCACTACATAACCAATGTTGACATTAGTTGTATAAACTTGATAAAAAAAATTAAAAAAAAGGGATGAATTTCATTTCTCGGCTAAAAAGAAGACAATTACGATTGAAGCATTGAAAGATCACATGGAATAAAGGCAACTAAATATAAAAAGTAATCTTTGGGGTGATACTAGGCAGATAGGGTTCTACAACATATATTTCTAAATAAAATGATAGAATTAAGAATAAGAAATATGAGAACCTAAAGCATAATAGAGTTTAGAATTATATGACCTCATCAGAAGCCAAAATTGAGTGAATTGGAGAGCCTAATATCATGACAGTCAAAAGCTAGATGATGCGAGAAAGTTTGCATATTTCATGGACAACTATATTTACTATGATGATAGTCATTTTGCAATAAGACTATTTATTTAATCATTTAAATTGATGGTAGTTACCTCCCAACGAGACTATTTATTTTATTATTGGATCATAAGAGTAGTCACCTCTCAATGAGATTATGGTTGTTTATTTGATATGAGGGTAATCGTCTCTCGATGATACTATGTTTTGTTTTATCTGCTTTGATAATGGTCACCTTCCAATGAGATTATTTAATTATTATGGTAGTTATCTTCTAATGAGACTATTTATTTGATAATTTGATTGTGAGGGTAGTCGCCTCTCGATGAGGTTATGTGATAAGATTTTTTTTTTAATTTTTAATCATTTTAAGAGTAGTCGTCCCTTGATGAGACTTGTTTTGATTATTTTTTTAATAGTTTTGAGGGTATCACCTCTCAAAAAAGATATATTTTGGTTTTTTTTAATTGTTTCGAAATTGTTTAACTCTTAACAAGACAATTTCATTTTGAAAAACATTTCTAATATTATTGTTTTTCTTTACAAACTTACTATAAAAAGTTAAAAGAAAATAGATTTTTCACTGATTTTATGCCATAAATATTGTAAAGGAAAGGATACTATCATAATCTATTTTTGACCATTAAATTTTCTATGTGAAAAATTATAATAATAAAAAAAATAAAAAAATGTTTTAGGAAGAGAAATAAGAAGAAGAGAATAAGGAACTAAGAAAAGTAGGGACTAAAATAATAATAGGGGAAGAGTATAAAAAAGGAAAAATAAAAATAAATAGAAGAATCAAGCAAAATTTTAAAATTATTGAAAGAGATTCTAGAAATTAAGAATAGAAAATTTAATTAATTAGAAATCCATTGTCAAGAAAGAAGTGATACAATTGTCTAATATAATTTTTTTTTCAGTTTAGTTTTTCCTGTTTTGCTGAGGATCCCATATTGAAAAAAAAAAAACTATTGCAAAGACTTTTATATATTATCCTAAGATAAGATTAAGCCATATTTTTTAAATAAGATTAGAGCCTTAAATGGTAATATTACCATTTGCCTTGTGAATTTTATATATTAACTATAATTTTTAAAAATTGCTTATAAATATTTAATGAGAATAAAATATTTATTTTTTATTGTAAATTTCTTATACACTTCTCTCAATTTATTTTTCATATAGCTACATGTAAATTAAGACCCTTTTTTGATGCTTGCTTCTAGATCATGACAAATCTTAATCTAAAAAATCATGCTTCATAAACGAACAAATACAAAAATTAAAAAGGGAGTTTTGATTATAAAATAATTTTTTTCCTTCTGAATTCATATAATTGGAATTCCTATTAAATTTATTTTAATTGCTTTAAGTTTTTATTAAAAAAATCAGGTTGCTAAGAAAAAGACATGTTTTTTTTTTTCAAAAATAATTATGAATAAAAAAATTTAATTAAGAAATACATTTTTTTCCTAGAATTTAAGTAGTTAGAATTCTTATAAATATATATTTTATTCATTAGAAAATTAAATAAAAATAGATTTGTGAGATGGTGTTGTAGCATCGTGCTAGTACTAAGTGAAGTGTATGGAACATGTT
>Ga0325402_1003948_pt1 | contig 13586 bp, 10 predicted proteins | sample PopdelMetagenome_22_FD_207212 | JGI IMG/M metagenome (GOLD analysis project Ga0325402, IMG submission 207212) | Populus deltoides microbial communities from Bellville, Georgia, United States - Xylem-PdKOR-R3 | ecosystem: Host-associated > Plants > Phyllosphere > Stem > Wood/Secondary xylem... | reverse complement strand
GCATTTGGTTATTAATGGATATGGTAAGGTGACAGTGTCATTGCATCATGTTTCCAACAAGCAACCTTCCTTGGTTAACCATATTAATATATACATATATGGATTTTATTTTTTTGAAAAATCGCATAGTTTGCTGAAAGTTATGAGAAAATATTGAATGCACAGTCTGAATACAACCATATTTCATAATATTTTTTTTATATACTTGGAATAGTAATCGTGTTTCAAAATATATTTTTCTACACAACTGTTACTTAAAATAACGGTTGTTTAGTAAATATTTTAAAATAATTTTTTTATAAATTAATGAATCTCAACAAAAATCAATCAAATATTTTATAAAAATCTAAGGATTAAAAGATTGGATTGAAGATTCAATAATCAAGAAAAAAAAAGAGATAAGATAATGTGATAGGAGAGAGAAATGAAGAAAGAAGAAAAACAATAGGTCACCGTGGATACACCAAGACTTTATTTTCAATACATCTGATACCGTTAGAAAGATCTCAACAAAACGGTTCTAATTACACATTGAAAGAACACTAAAGGAGGTCAAAATTAACCCTAAATTAACCATGAACAAAACCCCTAATAAATTACAACTACATTTAGTGGTCTTTTAAGATGTGGTTAAAATTATCTCGTTAAGATCTTTCTAATAATACTGGGTGTGTCGAAAATAGAGTTTAAGTTTATTGTTAATGAACCTTTCATTCTTAATCATTAGATTTAAAATTTCATTTCTTGATTATTAGATATTTATAAAATTTTGGATTAATTTTTTATACATGTTAATTGAACCGAGAGGGAGATAGTTTTCGAAACAATAATTATTTTCAATAAGAACAGTGTTTAACCACTATTTTTAATGATGATTATATTCAAACGGTGTTATTTCCTCTATATTTTTCTCTTTTACGACATATACATGGTGAGATCATATAACCACGATAAGTTTAATTTAAGAAAGGTTTTTCTAATTTTGCCCAAGCAGGGGGTGCCCTACGCCCAGTTTGTGATAAGTTTCGAGATGAGGTGACGGGCAATCTTTAGATAGAAAGATGGAAGTTAATGTCCACCTAAGATGGCTGCCGGACATGACACCCGCCACCCCATGTGGGCTGGGGGCCTGAGAAACAAGCTTTAGATGAAAGCAAGCACAAACAGTCAGTCATTAACATCTGTTCTGATTTCACTGTAGGAACTTGAACCACTGAGATAAGGATAACGACATAGTTAATGTTTTTATTTATTTATTATTATTATTATTATTATTTCTCACTAATTAAAAATTATAAAATTGGGGCATCATATGGAGCACAGCTGCCGGCCGCCAGCTAACCAACCAATCCAGAGTCCAAAAGATCTAAACAAGGAAAAGGGTGGAGCCCTTTTGAGTAACAGCAGGCGGACAAATAAGCCCCAATGAAGTACAGCTGACAAACAAAGACGTCATCTCTATCTTGTGGTAGCCACCGGTAATAAAACATCAATGGTACATTTAGACAATAAAATTGTCTTAATACTAAAATAACTTGGACGGTTTCACAGTAAAGCTGTTCCCCAACTTCTTTTTTTATTTTCTTTTAATTTTTTTTAAAAATTAATCTTTTTATGAACTAATTTCTTGAAACAAATTCTTAAATTGTAGTGGAAAAATATAATTTTTTAAAAAATTATAATATAAAATACAAAGAAAAAATACGATGAATCTCAAACTTTTTAGAATCTTGATTATGCACAAAAAGTTCATTTTATTTATTTTTTAATTTTTAAGTTTGAAAAATAAAAAAAAATTGTTAGAAAATGATAAAAAAAAAATCATTATTTGACCATATTTTTATCACAAAAAAAAATTGTTCATGGTATTAATAAGTTATATTCAACAATGAAAGTTTCATTGAGATGTTTTTTTTTTTTTTATCTTACTTAAAAAAGTAAATCATGGTTGATAAATGATTTTTTATTTAATTTGATTTTGTTTTTTAGATAAATTTAAAGGTATTTTAAATTGATATATTAGCTTATTAATATTATGAAGATGATTATTAAGTATTTTTAGATAAAAATGGATAAAAAAACAAATTATCGAGTGACTAAAATTTAGACTTAATTTTTCGACCACTTCTTGGGTAATTAAAAACAAGGCAGATAGATAAATGATGCGTTGTTTGGCTTTTCTTTTTGTCCCTTTAAAAGTCCATCCTTTTTACCAACAAAAAAAAATAAATTAAAGAAAAGCTCATATGCCCGCTCAAGGGACGTTCTCATTCTTTTTATTTGGCCAAGCATTTTGGGTCGCCCGAGCTCAAGTGTTGATCTCTATTTATTAAATTCATTATGTTTTTTTTCTTTCTTTTTTTAATAAAACCTCATTAAAATAAATAACTTAAAAATATATTAAAAATATCATTTCATTAATTATTATGTAATTTATATTTAGTTTCTTAAAACGTCATATCAATTTCTTAAGATGTCATATATATATATATTATTTTAAATATTTATTTTTCAATTTCATCCCTTAAAATTTAATTTTTTTTCTTATTTTTATAATTGTTATTTGCTTTTTCCTTATCATTTTTTAATTGAAATTTTTTATCTATCAAATTTGGTCCTTATTTTTTTTATTGTTACTTATTTTATTTGAAATAATTGATGAAATGTTAATTATTATTATTTTAATTTTTTCATCTTTTAATTTTTTAGATTTGATCTCTATTATTTTTATTATTATTTATTTTATTTGAGATAAATTATGAAATTATATATTATTTTCAATTTCATTCTCATTCAATTTTTTTAATTTGTAAGATTTGTTTCTCATTATTTTAATAAACTTGAAAAAAATAAAATATTTATAAGTTATTTTTCAGCTCATTTTCCATGACATAACCAAACACTGGAAAGTGTTTTCCAACTTATTTTTCATTATACTACCAAATATCAGAAAATAATTTACTTTCCCGGAATTCACTTTCCAATAGAAAACTACTTTCCAGCAAATAAACGGGGCCTAAAACTGTGTACCAAAAACTAAATATGTGCGTTTACAAAAATGAACCGAGAAGCATATGGGTAGAAATATAAAGTTTTTTAACTAATGTTACTCATCTAATTATGACTAAATCCGATCTAATTTTAAATGATATATGTTTTTTTATTGAATATTGAATCAATGATATATTAGACTAACCTTAATCAACCCAGATTAATCGTTAAATTCACAATATGAATTATGGGCATGACCACAATACACTAACCATGTTAACTGAATGTTTTTTTCTTCTCTTTTCCTTATTCTCTTCCATAATGGGCTTTTATTGGCCCTAGGTTGGACAAAATTCTAGACTAAATTGAAGATTTACTAGAAAATCATGGATAACAATTAAAGAAGAGGGCCTGCCCTCGGGTAGACTAAAAAGTGAGATTCAATTTAAAAGTTATTATAGATTTAGAGGCTAAATTGAAAAGAAAAGAAAAGAAGGGTATGACGCATACAAAACATACATTAATGTATGGGAGGTGCTGCCATATTGAGGTGGCATATGTGGGATCCTCTGATCTCAGCAAGACACATTCGTTGATGTCGTTGGAATCATGACAAAATGATCTTTCTCTGACGGCATCGCTTGTAACCTATTCACACAGGTTTACTAGGTTTCACCCAAGCTTACTTGTATTTTTTTTCTCTTTTTTTAAGCTATTTTTATATTTTATTAATTTTTTTATTTGTATTCTATGAGATTTTTTAGTTTTTTAAAAGTAACGAGGCATAATTCGGTTTTTATTTTTGGCCTTTGTTAAATGTAGTTTTTTTAAAAAGAAATTTTATTTTTTAATTAAATTAAATTAATTACATGAGTGTAAGCATTAAATGCTCCCTTCATGGTATTTTTGTTTGTTTGCTTTCTGATTCACTATTCTTACAATATATACAATCTCTTTTATTTACTAATTTTTTAATTTATTTTAAAGTATTGCCATCGCATGATCATTTTTTTTTATGCTGGTGAAAAATTAATCTGATTTACCAACTATAAGCCCATCAGAGTGGCCTGAGCTAACAGTAATAACAACAAAAAAAATAATCAGGCCCATATAAAATAAATCTAACATTCATTAATGATAAAAATGCTAGTTTCCTTTAGAACGATTGTACGGCCTGAACTAACACAAGCAACAAGAAAAGAGGGTCATTTCTAAAAGTGATTGCTAAAAACCATAGTTATTAAACCCGGCTCGGGTTGACCCTGTCAAGGCGCCGGGTCCTGGGTTTCATAGGTCAACCCGTGTGATGTGGACCAGCCCAGAAACACCAGCAAGAACCCATTACATGTTCCAAATGGTCCAATGACTCGGTCCAAGATAAAGGCATTGAAAGAGGCATTGAATGCATTAGTTTTAAATGTTTCAACCAAGTCAGAATTGAAAGGTCTATTAGAGTATCAAGAGGAGACCCTCATACATCTTACCCATGTGCAAGAGGGGTCTAACACAACCTTATTTGGGCCATGAGGTGAGGATAGCAAAGGAAACAAAAGAATCCTTCTACAACTTGGAAACAACATAGATGGCTACCTTTTCCTTTTGTTTCTAGGATTAAGGGGCTGCATGGAAGGCTAGAAATAAGCCTTGAATTAGTTCTATAATATTTTACTTCCTTCTTTTCTTCTCATGACAGAACATGGATTTAATATTATGGGCTTTGTTTTATTTTGTTAGCTACAGCCCAAGGCTTGTTTGAGCTTAATTAATACTTTGGTTTTAGTTAGGATCCAATGCTTGTTTGGATTAAGTTATGGGCTTTTCAGTTTAGGGTTTTGGGTCAGTTTTGAGTGGACCTCATTTAAGTCCACATAAGAGGTCCATTAGGGTTAACTTTTCAAGAATTATTTAAACTCATGTAAGCTAAAATTTCAGCAGCTTTGATGATAATTACTTCTGAATTTTTCAGTTTTAACGTGTGAGAGTGATTCTTACATTCTTCAGTTCTTGAACGAACTGAATCTAACTTATTGAAGATTAGCTAGCTTCGTGGCGTCATTCTACTCAATCCAATAGTGTTGGTGCCTTGAGGTAGGTTTCCATTGTATCACACTCCTATCAGACCTATTTCGGCTTTTCAGGATCAGATCTCAATCTTGATTGTGGGTTGCGTGACCATGTGATCACGAGGTTTGCATCAGTTGGTATCAGTGCTAGGCTCCGAAACAAGGTCATATCCTTCTGTTATTTTCGTTTTTTTAGTGTTCCTTTAAGTTTTTCAGTGTTTACGTCCATCTTCTTATTCTTCGTGTCTGCGTCATCTAAGCAAAAAAAAAGGTTATATTTCATCTTGTTACTGTCTTTAATCATATTAGTATATTAAAAAGAAAGAGAGATAGGGATTAGTTGAAATTTGAAGGATCATTCAATTTTTGCCGTAGAAACACAACTCTTGATGAACCATAAGAAAACCATCTCGGAATCAATTGAAACTTCATATTCAGTCTATTGGGGGTGCGATCGCATCATATGTCAAATTTGGGCTTATTCTGATATTGTTTACTTGAGGTTTTAATTCGAGACTCAATTCTGCCGCAGAAACACTACTCTTTGTGAACCATAAGCAAAACACCTTAGAATAAATTGAAACTTCATATTCTTTGTATTGGGGAAGAGGTCGCACCATATTTTAAATTTGAGCTTATTTTGATATCGGCTTCTGGAGGTTTTAATTGGGGGTTTAATTTTGCCGCAAACTGATCATACAAGGGGTTTGGGTACTTAGACATAAAAGAACGACCTATAAATTGATTTTTGTTGTTTTTTTAGAGTTATAATACTAAATGTTGAATTTGAGGTCATTTCGAGATCATTTGGTCTGGGTTTCAATTCTGTTACGTAAAAATTGTGTAACAGGTTAGATTTGCGTCAAGTTTCAAAACGTGATCCTTACTATTTAGTTTTGTCCAAATCTTTTTGTTTCTATTATATTTGGGTTATCTAGGAGTCAAGTAATTGTTTTCACTAATATTCGCTTCTGTTTTATTTCGTGTCTTCGTTTCGTCCACAATTCGTATGAATTTGCATTGCTACTCGCAAAATCATAATCGTAGTTTTGTTTTGCTTTGTTTTCAGTATATTTATTGATTATTGAGTTTGAAAATTATAATTAGAGTGCGCTGCGAAGGCTACTGACTTTGATTTGTTGCTTTCAGTTCCTAAAGAACCAAAAGAAAGCAAGTTGTGAGGTAAAAGACGTAGTGAGCTTATTATAGTGAAAAGCCTTGATTTTTTTTTTGTGTGATACTCGAGAGGTGTGAGGATATATTTTGTGCTACTAACCAAATTTTACAGATTCACAGAATGTCTGAAAACAACGAACAGCTACACAAAACGCTGACGTAGCTTTCCAATTGCGAGCCATAGGCTAGCAACTTGAGTTGTTGTCTAGAATGTACAAGGATCTGAAAGATGAGGTGAATTCAATAAAGCAACAGAATAGTGGGGCTGATCTCCGAGGAAATACGGTCCGTATGGCTGTACGGAATGTCATATCTGATTTTGAAGAGTTTGTTGACGAAAACGTAGATGTGGGTGAAGATGACTATGATTTTGCATCTGCTGGCCAAGGAATCAGGTCTGGATCGAACAGGGCTAGGAGGAATGTGAATTTCCGTGGCATGGGCACTTATAAAGATATGGATAGGGACTTGGACACCATTAAATTGAAAATTCCTAACTTCCAAGGTAAAAACGATCCCGAGGCTTATTTGGAGTGGGAGAAAAAGGTGGATTGGATTTTTTTATTGCCATAGCTATTCTGGAAAAAAGAAGAAGGTGAAATTGGTGATAATTGAGTTTACGGAGTATGCATTGATTTGGTGGGATCAAATTGTAATCAATAGAAGGAGGAATGGGGAGCGACCCGTTTAGACTTGGAGGGGAGATGAAAGTCTTAATGAGGAGACGATTTGTGCCAAACCACTATTACAGAGACTTATATCTGAAGCTTCAAGGTCTGAATCAAGGTTATAAGACAGTAGATGAATATCATAAAGAGATGGAGATAGAAATGATTCAGGCCAATGTTGTTGAGGATAGAGAAGCCATCATGGCTAGATTTCTTAATGGGTTGAATCGGGACATTGCCAATGTGGTTGAGCTACAACACTATATGGAGCTAGAGGACATGGTTCACAAGGCTACGAAGGTGGAGAGACAACTTCAGAAGGGACATGCTCGACCAGCGTTTAATTCAGGCTCTTCATCATCTTGGAAGTCGAATCTAAAGAGAGAGGGTACTGTCCAGCCAAGATCCTTTGTTCCTTCTAAAACTGAACCACCGAATGCTAAAGTTGATGTTCCTACTGATGCCAAAGCTAAATCTGAAACTCAACCTAAATGTACCCGTGATGTTAAATGTTTCAGGTGTCAAGGACATGGACATTATGCTTTAGAGTGTCCAAACAAGAGAATCATGATGATTAGAGATAATGGTGATATGGAATCTGAAAATGACAGATTTGATTATGAAAGCATACCATCATTGGAGGATGGTGATGGGGATGAGTTAGCATTACCGGTTGGGAAGTCCTTAGTTATAAGACGAACACTTCAGGTTCAGGTAAAGGAAGATGAAATTAATCAACAAAGGGAGAACATCTTCCATACGCGTTGTTATGTACAAAGCAAGGTGTGTGGTTTAATTATAGATAGTGAAAGTTGTGTTAATGTTTGTAGTACCACCCTAGTTAGTAAACTGAATTTGTGTACTGTTAAGCATGCTAAACCATATAGATTGCAATGGTTGAATGATAGTGGTGAAGTGAAAGTGACTAAACAGGTTATGGTTCCATTTTGATTGGGAAATATGTTGATGAAGTTCTGTATGACTTGGTACCAATGCAAGCAAGTCACATCTTGTTGGGGAGACCATTGCAATATGATAGGAAGACAATTCATGATGGGGTTAAAAATAGGTATACCATTGTAAAAGATGGTAAAACCATCACTCTTATACCTCTTACACCCAAACAGGTGTATGATGATCAAATAAAGCTAAAAAGTGAGCATGAGGTGATGAGGGAGAGAAAATCAAGGTGAGGAACAAGGGGAGAGAAGACCATCAAATTCGGCTAAAACTCAAACCACTATAACCCATTCGGCCACCCATCTAAACACAAACAAATATTCAGCCAACACTCCAAATAAATCAAACCATTCGACCACAACTCAAAAACACCCAAATCTGGCCGAGAGTGGAGGTAAGACAAGAGGAGTGAAGAAAGTCAATAAGGGTGATGAGAATTGTGTGGAAAAATTAAAGAAATAACCTAATTTTTATGCTAAAAAGGGTGAGGTCAGATCTATATTTTTCACTAACAAGCCAATGATTTTACTTGTGTACAAAGAGGCTTACTTTAACACTAATGATCTTGATCATATTGTCCCTAGTGTTGCTATTGCTTTGTTGCAGGAGTTTGATGATGTGTTCCTCGACGATACTCTTAGCGGATTACCACCATTTGAGGGGGACAGAACATCAGATTGATTTCATACCCGGAGCTTCAATTCCTAACCAACCAGCCTATAGAAGCAATCCCGAGGAGATGAAGGAGCTTCAAAGGCAAGTTGATGAGCTGATGGAAAAGGGCTACATTCATGAGAGTATGAGCTTGTGTGCTGTACCCGTGCTACTTGTGTCTAAGAAGGATGGAACATGGAGGATGTGTGTTGATTGCCGAGCCATCAACAACATAACGGTAAAGTATAGACACCTCATTCCTAGGCTTGATGACATGTTAGATGAGTTACATGGATCCTGTATTTTCTCTAAAATCAACTTGAAAAGTGGGTACCATCAAATTAGAATGAAAAAAGGTGATGAGTGGAAAACAACATTTAAGACTAAGCATGGTTTGTATGAATGATTAGTAATGTTGTTTGAACTTACAAATGCACCTAGTACGTTTATGCATTTAATGAATCATGTGTTGCGTGCATTCATAGATAAGTTTGTGGTTGTGTATTTTAATGACATTCTAATCTATAGCAAGAACTTAACTGAGCATATTGATCATTTGCGTAATGTACTTAGTGTGTTGCGTAGTGAGAAATTGTATGCTAATCTTAAAAAGTGTGCCTTTTGCATGGAGAAAACTGTGTTTCTTGGCTATGTTGTAACTGCACAGGGTATCGAGATGGATGGGGAGAAAGTTAAGGCCATCCGGGATTGGCCTACACCCAAATCAATAAGTGAGGTAAGGAGTTTTCATGGGTTAGCTAGTTTTTATAGGTGTTTTGTGAAAGATTTCAGTATAATAGCTGCACCCTTGAATGAAGTTGTTAAAAAGTCAGTTGTGTTTAAATGGAGGAGGAACAAGAATTGGCTTTTGTTCTTTTGAAAGATAAATTATGTTCTGCACCTGTTTTGGCTTTACCTGACTTTACGAAAGCATTTGAAATAAAATGTGATGCATCTGAAATGGGAATAGATGCTATTTTGATGCAGGATCGGAGACCTATTGCATATTTTAATAAGAAGTTAAGTGGAGCGACCTTAAACTGCCTCACTTACGACAAAGAACTCTATGCATTGGTAAGAGCACTTGAGACCATGACAACATTACTTGTGGCAAAAAAAGTTCGTAATCCATTCGGATCATGAGTCCTTGAAACATCTGAAAGGACAAGGTAAGTTGAATATGAGGCATGCAAAATGGGTTGAATTCATTGAAACTTTTCCTTACATAATCAAGTATAAGCAAGGCAAAAAGAACATCGTAGCTGATGCACTTTCGCGCAGGTATGTTCTTTTACACACAATTAATACTAGATTGCTAGGCTTTGAATATGTGAAGGAATTGTATGATAATGATTTTGACTTTGTCAAGATTTATAATGCATGTGGACATTCGACTTTTGGTAAGTTTTATTTGATGGATGGTTATTTGTTCAAAAAGAATAGATTGTGTGTTCCTGCTAGTTCTTTGCGTGAATTGTTTGTTCGTGAAGAACATGAGGGTGGTTTAATGGGTCACTTTGGGGTTGCGAAAACCTTGGATGTATTGCATGAGCATTTTTATTGGCCAAAGATAAAAAGAGATGTGCAACGAATTTGTGAACAGTGCATTGCTTGTAGAAAGACAAAATCTAGAGTACAACCATATGGACTATATACACCATTACCTGTGCCTACTGAACCTTGGGTAGATATCTCTATGGACTTTGTTTTAAGTTTACTTAGGTGAAAGAAAGGTAGAGACTCTATTTTTGTTGTGGTTGATAGGTTTTCTAAAATGGCGCATTTCATTGCATGCAATAAAACGGATGATGCATCTCATATCGCAGGCTTGTTTTTTAGGGAAGTTGTACGTTTGCATGGCATTCCTAAGAGTATAGTGTCAAATCGTGATGTTAAGTTCCTTAGCTACTTTTGAAAGACCTTATGGGGAAAGTTGGAAACTAAACTCTTATTTTCGACAACATGTCATCCTCAAACAGATGGACAAACTAAGGTAGTGAATAGAATGTTATCCCAACTTTTGCGTGCTATAATTCAAAAGAATTTAAAGAGTTGGGAAGAATGTCTGCCTTTTGTTGAGTTTGTTTATAATAGAATTGTGCATTCGACCACTAGTTTTTCTCCATTTAAAATTGTTTATGGTTTTAATCCATTGACTCCTATAGACTTAATTCCTTTACCTTTTGAAGAAAAGGTAAGTTTAGATGATGAAAAGAAGACAAAAATGGTGAGACAACTCCATGAGGTAGTTTGACTGCAAATAGAGAAAAAGAACAGACTTTACGCTTCTAAAGCAAATAAGGGACGTAAACTGGTTGTTTTCCAACCCGGTGATTGGGTTTGGTTGCACATGCGTAAGGAACGATTTCCTCACCAAAGGAAATCAAAATTATAGCCTCGTGGTAATGGTCCATTTCAGGTTTTAGAGAGAATCAATGACAACGCATACAAAATTAACCTTCTAGGTGAGTATGGTGTTAGTGCTACCTTTAATGTTGCTGATCTTACGTTGTTTGACATAGATTTTGATTCGAGGTCAAATCCTTTCGAGGAGAGAGGGGATGATGTGGACCAGCCCAGAAACACAAACACCAACAGGGACCCATTACATGTTCCAAATGGTCTAATGACTCGGTCCAAGATAAAGGCATTGAAAGAGACATTGAAAACATTGGTTTTGAATGTTTCAACCAAGTCAGAATTGAAAGGTCCATTAGAGTATCAAGAGGAGACCCTAGTACATCTTATCCATGTGCAAGAGGGGTCTAACACAACCTTATTTGGGCCATGAGGTGAGGACAACAAAGGAAACAAAAGAATCCTTCTACAACTTGGAAACAACATGGGTGGCTACCTTTTCCTTTTGTTTTTAGGATTAAGGGGCTGCATGGAAGGATATAAATAAGCATTGAATTAGTTCTATAATATTTTACTTCTTTCTCTTTTTCTCATGACAGAACATGAATTTAATATTATGGGCTTTGTTTTATTTTATTAGCTACATCCCAAGGCTTGTTCAGGCTTAATTAATATACTAATGGGTTTCAAATCCAACATTTAGAAGGAAAAAAAACACACCGGGTCTCGCCCGGGTCATGGGTTGACCCGCTGGGTCGTTGCACCGGTTGGTTTTTTTGATAAACCCGGACCGGTCCAGTCCCCGGGTTGACTCGCTGGGCCGGGCTGGTCTGGGTTTAATAACTATGGCTAAAACTGACAGTGATATTCAAATTAACGTTTATTATATACATATACACTCAAATTAATCTAAGGACATTGTTAATCCACCAAGAGGAGTTCTGACTTTGAAACACCCACACATAGATAAATTGACTAGTTATTTATTCACAATACATATCTCTCATTTAACCTAACCAATTGCTTTGATAGGTATATAAAGTTTAAAGAAAATTAGTTAGGAAAAAGAATTAACTATTGGATTGTAGACATTTGATGATAACAAAATCCAGTCGGATTGATTGTGGAGCCATATATTTAGAGATGGTCTAGAATTATGTTTTAAATGTTATTTTAATTTTTTTAAGATTATTTTTTTTAATATTTTTAGATCAATTTTGATGTGTTGATGTTAAAAATAATTTTTTAAAAAATAAAAACATTATTTTGATGTATTTCCGAGTGAAAAGACTTTGAAAAGTAACCGTTACCACAATCTCAAACACCCTCTTAGAAACATGGACCATATGAAGATTAGTCTTGTAAGATGCCGTTTGGGAACGCGGCCCAAATAGTGTTTCAATAAATTTTGAATTTGTGTAAAAAATATTTTTTTTTATATGTTTAGATTGTTTTGATGTGCTAATATTAAAAATTATTTTGAAGTATTTCCGAGAAAAAGACACTTTGAAAAGCAATCACTACCACAATATCAAATGCTACCTACGCCTTTGAATGTGTATTTGGTAATGTAGTACATGCTGTTTTTTAATTAAAATAATATATATTTTTTAAAATTTTAACATCAACACATTAAAATTATCAAAAATCATATAAAAACATTAATTTAATGTTTTTCATGTAAAAAGTAATTTAAAAAGTACTTTAAAAAACAAAAATTATTATAATCTCAACAAACACAAAGACATTTGAGGAATTAATTTTATTGAATGTTGATATTAAAAAGAAACAACATGCGATTCTTCTAGTTTGAATTTTAGAGTTTTTGTTGTTTAATCTTCATGTAAATTTAAGGATTGATTAGTACTTAAAAGTGTATTTTTATCAAGGTTTTATATCATCATTTTGCACTTGAAGTATCAATAACTCCTTAACTAGAGCATGTTTTATAATAACAGATCTGATAATATAAGATAGCTTTAATTTATGATAAATGTTCATTTTAAATGCAGGCATATCTCACAATTCAAAGGATTGATTGATGTGATTAACTATTGAAAGTGAAAGGACAAAGAAACGGCTAAGATTAGAAAGGAGATGCCGATTCAATTCAAATTGGAACACTGTTCAGTTATTGGGTCATATCTGGAGCTGTAGATCTTGGATTTCAGCTTAATTTATATGGATGGAAAGCTAAGAAATAGGCCTACAATGTTCATGAATAGTGTAAGACCCAAATCTGCCGTTTTCAAATTCAAAGTTTGGCCACAAAAGAGAAGTCAGAATCTGTCCTGTAATCCAGCCCAAACACTGCTTAGAATTTTACCCATATCTGGAGTTCTAGAAGGCCAAATGACGTGAAATTTGGTGGGTGGAAGGAAAAGACAATTTCCAACAACTTTCATGAAGAAGATTTTCTCAAATTCGGATGGTAACAATGACATTTCATCCAGACAAGAGCTTGAGATCTATCCACCACGTCCACCAACAGCACTACTCAGTATTTTAGCCATATCTCGAGCTCTAGTGATCCAAATGCTCTGAAATTTTATGGGTGACAAGATAAGATGATTTCCAACAACTTTCATTAGGAACACTTTGCCAAATTCTGAATGGAGCAATGTCATTTCATCCAGCTAAAGTGCTTGAGTGCTGCTGTCCACCAAGTCCACTAAATCAATAGTTGGCCACTACATCAATAATCAATTACCAAATG
>Ga0325402_1003945_pt1 | contig 13589 bp, 7 predicted proteins | sample PopdelMetagenome_22_FD_207212 | JGI IMG/M metagenome (GOLD analysis project Ga0325402, IMG submission 207212) | Populus deltoides microbial communities from Bellville, Georgia, United States - Xylem-PdKOR-R3 | ecosystem: Host-associated > Plants > Phyllosphere > Stem > Wood/Secondary xylem... | reverse complement strand
ACATCAGATTCTTCCGTTGCATCATCTACATAAGACTCGTCATCATCAGTTACCTCCTCATCCTCACTTCCACATTCATCTGAGTCAGAGTACAGTCCTGGAGACATGGAACCTTCCTGCAGACACAGAGAAAATTCAAGCATTAAAATAAAACCTGGTGCCAGAAGAAGTAAACAATATAAAATGGAGAAAGCATGGCCAAGACATTCAGCTTTGAATTTACTATACCATAAAATAATATTTAACAACAGCCTCTATGACCTATCATTTTCTGTTCTGTTGTGCTATAAAGTTCCCTTATCATTTGAAGCTTTACGCTATTCTTGTACTTCTTATTCCTCAAGTGAAACAGAGTGAAATTCTGGGGTAGTTTCTGGTAAAACTGATGGTAGGGATGATAAGGATACCAAGGCATGCATAACCAGAACTGCAAAGCAGTTAAATGGTCTTTATGGAATATCATTAGTGAATGAAACAATCCTTTAACTTGTGTTGTGCATCAAATAATTGTTGGTCACTTCATACTCGTTTTAGACTCCAGAGTAAACAGAAAGTGTTTTGAACCTAGTTAATATGCAGCTCCAAACCTGATCAGGAAGAACAGATTCCTAATTTAAACATCCAGTGTCTGTATTACACAAAGCCATACCGTACTCGAGTTAAAACAACAACAGAGACTTGCAGCTTACACTGAATATTTTTTCATACTCTTCCAATAATGTTATAACAATGGCTTGTGCATGATTAGCTGCAGCAGCTGCTTTCAGAAGCTGGATGGAACCATCACCACCCACATTAAAATTGGATTCAATTTCACAGTCACCAGCCAGAAGGGGACGAAGAAGTAAGGGAGCCATACAAGCAGCCACAGCAGATGTGCTCATTCGGTTTGCAGCTTTGTGAGAAGCCACAGTTTGCATCATTAAAAGAATTCTGAACAAAAAAGGGAAATGAAGCAAAGTGATACAAAACAATGCAAGAAGTGCAGAGCAGATGGGTAACATTTAGTCCTCCGGTCAGAAAGACAATAGGTAAAGAAAACACAAACAAGATAGTTTGATGCTCCAAGTCAACAAGACTAAAAAAAAGTTCAGTCAACAAATCTCATTTATATTCTGTTACGTCTTCAAATCCTAATAATCCTTTTTACCAAGTGTCAAATTCCAACATTCAAGTCAGAAGTAAGAGAAAATCATCTACCTCTGCAATAAGCGACGATTTGGCTCCGGGAACGTTTCACATATTGCAACCCGCATGGCATTTACCCTACTGCCACGATCAGTTCCTAAACATTATTAAATCATCAAATAATGGAAAATCAGAAACCTAATGAATTATGGAGAGTGCTAAAAAAATTTTATGGTACAAAAAAAAATGTTGAACATAATTCCATGGGAATGATTACCATTAAATTTTCAAATTTCATTATTTACAGCATATCTACAGATACTTAAAGATGCCATGGTATTGGGAAAAGACTCAATCTTTGACCCAAGTCAGTAACATAGCTATTAATCCACAAAATTGTTTATTAACCTTAAAGCAGACCAGTTTATTAATGACAAACATAAAGCTTCTAATGGATTTCAAACTCCATCTACCAGTCACCATCATTACCAATATTTAACATCCAGGCATAAAATTTCTTCTGAAGTAGAACAAGAAACCCATTTGTGAAAAAAGCATAACCAGATTCATGCAGTGGTAAACATAAAGGAAACTAAATAATCAACACTTGCAACGTGCATACCTAGAACATGTACATGCAGATGATAGTGCTGACAACTATGAAAGTACATGGTTGGAATGAAATTGGAATATATATGCTCGTGCTTTACACATGTATGCTTGTTTTCCATTTAATTCAACAGACAAGCAACGTCACGGTACCTTTTTAGTTTTCAAAAACTCTACAAACATGGCAACGGAAAAACAATTTGTGGAGCAAGCTGTGTAATTGGATGTAAAGATTGTGAGTGATGAATTTTATATGAAAGATAATGGTTGGGCATTAACACAATATTTAATGCACTCGTCCAGTTCAGTATAAATTTTGTAACTATAGCACAAGGCAGCACAGGAATAGATGAATATAATAAAACACACAATCGAGGAACAGACTTACTACATGCTTCTAGCAGTGCATTGCAGCATGATGTGGGGACTGGAGATGATGGCAACTCTCGAAGGAAATACTGTCATATTGCAAGGACATTTCATAAAGAAACGTAAAGATTGCTTGCGAAATTTGTTATTCACAGGAATCAAAACTTTATTGCAGCAGGAAAGAGAAATACCTTGACACAATCAGCAATGACATGTGCATCCTCCTTCGGAGAGAACTCAGTTTTTCCTAAGGCACACCAAAAACCATTATTTTGAGTAACTCAAAAATGAAAACATAACTAAGAAACATCAATGCAACTGATTTCCTAGTCTATACTGCTTTATTAGTAAAGAGGGTCTCAATTCTTATATTTTCTTGACAATTTGATTTTCCGTGAGCAACTGTTAAAACTGAAGTCAAAGAAATGGACATCTGATTAAAACTGTGTTTGCGCTAAAATGTGAAAAATTAGAAAAGACAACCATCCGGACCTGAATTTCACAGTAAATAAAAAGTGCAAAGGTTTACTGAGGACAAAATATATCTCAATAAACTAACCCTGTCCAAATTCCTTAATTCGATGCTCAACATCATCAACATCTGCAGCTTGCCGCAAGATGCCTTCCACCTTTATTCCTGTTAACCAATTTCAGTCAATCACATTCAGACAAGTTTGAAAAAACAAAAATATCAGTACATATTTAAACAAAAAATTGAAGAAGTCTTCCAATCGATCCATGTTAATTGTAGAAGTCTTCCAAACTCTAAAACTCATGCAGATTAACAAAAATATTTCTTTTGTTATTTGTGTGGGAGAGAAAGAGTAGAAGAGATATTATATTTGTCTAAGATAGGGCATTTCAAAGTCATAATAGCCTATAACACTTGAAGAAAGTAATCTTTAGTCGCTCCACAACTAACAAATCATGTGTATGTCTTATGAGACAGTATAAAAGCAGATAACCCAGGAAAGTACTTACAACTTGCAAAGCAAGCTATTTTTTCCATTTTTGGTCCTGGTTATGGGATATCCAGTGACCTAGAGACCACCACCATTATATATGATGGGAAAATACTATTCATAAAGGGGCACTGAGAAACATAAGAGCTGAGATTTGGAAAGGGCACATTTCAACCAGTCAACCAGAACAGAACTTCCCTCATTCATTACAGTGCTCATAGCTAATTGAAGTTGACGTGGGGAACTTTCTTTATTATTCTTGTCATAATAATGTTTATTGCATTAAACTATTAATGATTAATAGTTAAGGTTTTTAGATTTTGAGGAGTTTAAGAAATCCAAGACACAGTTTAGTAATTCAAACATAAGTTTTAATCCGGCCATATTCTGAAGGCCATGTTTCACATTAGGTTAAAATTTCATGATGATCAGATATTGAAAAGGTCATCAAATAAGTAAGTTATTGTGCATAATTGTCTTTATTTACTTTGTTGTATTTTGATTTTTTTTTCCTATTTAGATTAGGACTTTTAAATTAATTAGTATTTTACTAGTTGGTAATCCTAATGCTAGATGGATTTTATTAATTAGGTAAATTTTAATTAGGAATCCTTTCCTATAAAAGATTTTAGGTCTAGAACTTCTATAAATAAGGATGTTTTATCATAAGAAGATTTAGACTATTATTTATAAAATATCGGAGATTATTCTCTAAATTTCTCTGCAGCTTAGCTATGTAATCTTAGGGTTTTAGAACCCTAGCTTATATCAATGTTATAGTCATGTCAATCGATATCAGAGCAGGTTAACCTCTTTGATGGATGGAAACGGTAGCAACTCATTCCGCAATATAGGAATGGAGGACCTTTGGGACACTATATAGGCTCAGAAGTAGAAACTAGATCTTTGGGAACAAAGGTTTGATCGATTGGAGCAAACCATAGCAGGTCTAGCTTGGCTAACGAAAGATGCAAATAGGGATCATGAAGAGAAGAGGAACTTGCATAGAGACTTACCTCGGGGCAGACCTTGCTTAGACCTATTCCTGAATTCAATGAAAATCCTTTTTATGATGGAAGATTTTTAAAGAAAAGATTTATTAACTGGTTGACAAAGTTGGAAGCTTACTTTTATTTCAACAAGATTCCTTGTTATAAAAAAACTATGGTTTGTCGTATAAAAACTTTTTTGTGGTGTCAAAGAATGGTGGTTTGGAGTTCTAGAATATATAACATGTATAGGTAAGCCTTTAACTCTATCATAGAAAGATTTGAGACAATCATTAATTTTGAAGTTCATGCAAAATGATTATGAAGATATTTTATATTGGGTAGATAAGTGAATAGATTGTTATTATTTGCCTTTTTTTTAACCTTCTCGAATAGCAAGGAAGAAAAATATAAAGAAGGTGTTGTCTCTTCAAAGTAGACGGTCTCAACATCACAACAGTGACAACAACAATAATATTGTTGCAAATACTACTCTACTTGTTGACGTTTCATCTACTAATAGTGAAGAAGAAATCAAAGATCCTAAATTAGTATTATGTAGTGATTCTCAAGGTCTTGAAGACCTAAAAGAAAAGTCAAAACAAGTTGTTGGAATTGTTGAAGAGGCTAAAGTTAACATCAAAAAGGAATTAAATGTGGATGTGTTGTCCAAACCTAACGTATCTACGTTGGATCAATCTTCTAAAATTATCCATTCAACTGAGGTCAAGACATTGTTGTTAGGAATGACCAAACTCGTCAACTAAAGTTGTCATCATCACAAAAGATGGTTTTATGCGAGCTTGTTTTTTGGGTCTTGAGAAGTTTTGTCTAGATTCAAAAATTCTAAATGAATATATCTTTGTTGAAATTAGATTTAAGATATTTAAAACAAGTTATCTCATACATACATTGGTCACAATGCTATAGTCAGAGTGTCTATTTATTTGGAGTGGTCGAGTTCAAAGGGTGAGTTTTTTAGAAGTATTTGACTTGGAGAACTTTCTTCATTATCTTGACATAATAATGTTTATGGCATTATTTCATTAATAGTTAAGGTTTTTAGGTTTTGAGGAGTTTAAGAAGACTCTAAGACATAGTTTGGTAAATAAAGCATGACTTTTAATTCAACTGTTGAATCGAGTTGTAATTTTGATAGATTATTCTGAAGGCCCGTTAAAAAATGTTGTCACAAGGCATCCAAGCACTCGCTTAAGCGTCGAAGGTGAGGCGAGGCAAGGCCAAGGCACCTTTCTTAGCCTAAGGCGATGGAGTTTGAAGAGGTGTCGTCCAGGCAAGCACCTGAAGAAAATTATCTAACACTAACACTGAGGATTGGTTTGAAGAGGCGTCTCTTAGATTTCTGGTTTTTGTAAAAAAGGACTAATGTTTTGTCTTGTTTGTCTCTTTTTTTTGGTCTTATACAAGAAAAAATTTAAGGGTAGTTTTGTAAAAAAAATATATTAGGGTTAAAAAAAGGAGAGAGAAGACGTGAAAGTTAAAGAAGAAGAGAAGCATACGTGAAAGTTGAAACAAGAACAAAAACAAACATGAAACACCACCAGAAAAGAAGAGAAAGAAGAGTCAAGACTGAAGAACAATAGAGGCATTCCTTTAACTTTTTTTCTTCTGTCATTTCATCTTTTTGTTTCTTAATTTCTCTCTTCTTCAATTTTTTCTCTATCTCCATGTTATTCATTCTCTCTCTTCTATTATGCTGCTGAAATTTCTACTAAGTTATATCATCTATAATATTGTACATGTAATTTTTTTTATATCATACAGGTTGAGTGTCTTGGTTCATTCGGGCAAGCGCCTAGACGTGCACCTAGCGCCTCGAGTATTTTCCAAGCTAGGTGCTTTTTAGCGTCTTTCTCCTTTGACAACACTACCGTTAAAATTTTATAGTGATCAGAGATCAGAAAGGTCTTCGAATAAGAGACGGAAGTTACTGTGAGGGATTGTCTTTATTTATTGCGGGACTGTCTTTATTTACCTTGTTGTATTTGGATTTTTTTTTTTTCTATTTAGATTATGACTTCTAATTTAATAAGCATTTTACTAGTTAGAAATCCTAACCCTAGTTAGAAATTCTATTAGTTAGATACGTTTTAATTAGGAATTATTTACTGTAAAGAATTTTAGGTCTAGAACTAATATAAATAGAGATATCTAGTTTATTTTGAGAAGAATCAGATTATCATTCAGATTTTATAAAATACTAGAGATTATTCTCTAAATTTCTCTAAGTTTAAGTCTGTAACCGCTTGAGAGCCCTTTATCCACCTTATACTCCGCATCAGAATTCCCTATAACAACACTCCACAAGAAAGCACCGGGTGAAGTATAGATGGTAGTCAGACCCTTTCTTTACAGTTGCACCGGAAAATAGGCAGACTATGAACTATGGTATAGTGCCATATCCATATTCGTATGCACATGTAAATTAGTTCACTATAAATAAAACAAACATCTTTAAATCACATCCATAAGCATATGCAAATTCATTCACTATTGGTAAGGTAAACAATCATATCCTCGTGTACCATAGAAGAAAAAATCAGGAACTATGCTGTCCTAGGTATTGCCAGTATTCTCTCTCAACTCTCAACCACGAGATAAGGGAATTCATTGATGAAATAGGAAAAGAAAGTATTTCAGAGATGTGGACAAGGAAAAGGAAATAATGACAGTAATGGTTAGGAAACCCACCATGGTCTTCTATAAACCTTAAAGCCTTCTCCAGAAAAGATGGAGATCCATCAACATCTTCTAAAGCAAGTAAAATTGGTCTGCCAATGACCAGGGATTTTACTGGCTGCTTATCCTTCACTACAGGGAAAACAGTCAAATGTCAAAAGGAACTGAAAAATGAAGACAAAGTTTCTGACACTGTTCTAAAGAACTACACCGAATAAACACAAAATACTGATGTCAACCAAAAAGGATGTATACTAACACTGTTCCAAGGAACCATCAGCTCCATCAGCCTGGTCATTCTGGAAGAAACCATTTTGCCCCATCACAAGAGAAGCACTTGGTGCCTGTGCCAGGGCATTCTCAAGAGCAGTCTTCCATTCATATAAATCTTCAGAAGATTCAGCCTGTGGCATCAATTCAAAGGAACCACAAATATGTTATCAAGATTGCAAAAAGAGACCAAAACAGAACACAGAAAAGAGCACCCAATTCTCACTGAAGCCATAGGATTTTCAAGTTGAGAAAAGATATCGGTTACAGCCACTGTGGAAAAATAAGAATGCTCAGGATGAGGTAGTAGAGGGATGGATAGAGCTTACAAAAGGCATTAGAATTGTGACCTTGTCACCTAGGGACATCTGATAAAATTACAATTGTGACCTACAGAAATGACCGATCAAACCTGCTTGTGTTTTGAGATCATGTGTGGTGAAATAGCTTGATGCATTCTCAAATTAATAGTGAAAAAAGAACGAATAATTAAATGCAAAATAAGCTAGACACTAAGCTGGAGAGCTTGAACTTCTTTGCCAAGTCACAGCCCAGGTCAAGCTCCGACCAAGCTAATACCCTTAAGCTTAACTCTTTGTTGCCTGGAGAAATTATACGTGAAAAATATGCAAAAATGCAAGCAAAAGAAATGTCAAAGGGGACCACAACGAAGCAAGAAAAATGAAAAATCACCTTGAGAGTGAATGCCCGTCCATCACGGCCATCAGGAAAGAGAACAGTCAAGAGCTTTTTCTCTGCTTTGACAACCACACTATAAAATTCCAAAAGAAGTACTAGAAAGTTAGTAAATTGCTTCCGGTTGTGAACAACAATGAGAAGACAGCCAGATTAACAATGTCTAATTTGAAAAAGCAAGCCAACCTGCCTGAATTGTTGAGGTCAATACCACCAAGGGTCAGGTTCACTTCACTCCCTTTTTGAGGAATAGCACTCTGATAAAGTAAAAAATACAGAGTGTGAAGTTTACATGGTAAACGAAGGCGCAACTATGCTGGGAGGGTGGGGGCTAAAGTTCCTTAATTGTGGTATTTACCACCAACGCAAATTACAAGAAACAATATCTATCATACGTAAAACTACCAACCGGATCGCTCCTGAAGAAAACCAGTGATGTCCGTGTCAGAATAAACCACCTTTTTTTCCAGGATGTCCATCCAATTCCTAACAATATCAGAGAGAAACGCGTATTTAATGCTCACGGAACAGATACTTCGTTTTCTTGACTGGATCATCAAAAGAAGTGGCAATTTTATTATCTGCAGTGCCTAATCAAGTATGTTAAGAAATGCCTCTTAGATAAAAACAACTCCAACCCAACCTTCTCTCTCTGTGTGCATTATTATTTCTTTCTAGTGTTGACCAAAAACAAACCAACTCCTACTGGGATGATACTAGAATCAGAAAAAGACGATCACCTTAAACACATAACACATGGCCATTACAAGTCACCAATATTTTATTATATCTCGCTAATATGTCATTAAGCATAAGAAAAACCGTAAAGACATGCATACCTTTGGATGAAATAAAAAGCGGCCCGCTCTTGAAAATCTGCAACACAGATTGTTACAACAAAAGAAGCAACAGGGTCTGATCCATGAAACCAAACTACAAACTGATATGGTCTGAATAACCGACCTGATCAGTAATGGTGACGATGATCTAGTAATTGATCATCATCATTATAATCTTAATCATGTGAAAAATAAAAGCGTGAGAAAAGGAAAGAAAAATCACCGCATTGCCACCGTGAAAACGCAGATTTTCAAGCTGTCCTGGTGCTGGAGGTGGAGGTGGAGGTGGAGGCGGAGGACCGCCATCTCCCTTCATAGCATCATACAAATAAGTACGTCATTTTAAATCACATTGTGAACCAGAAAATGAAAGAACGCAAAAATAATTTCGTAAATATACATACCTTAGAAGACTCTGTGTTTTTGTTGGTAGTCATCACTTAATCATCCAAGAATCACGAAATCACATAATGTACCTTGTCATCAATTAAATGAAAAAGGAAAGGGAAAGGATACAGGATGTGGAGCGAGCGAGAGAGAGAAGGAGAAGGAAGCGTGAAGAAGGGAGCAGGGATCTTTCGTCGCCCACGGTGCTGTGATGGTGGTGAAGCTGATTTCTTTTTCTTTTTCTTTTTTTCTCTCGCAATTTTTTTGGGAAGAGATGAAAAAAATCCAACGGAAACCCGGTGGTCAAGCAAAAAGGGAGGAGGTCCAAGAGAAAGAAAGCGAGTGGGGCCTCTTAATATGCTCCGCTTGTACACGTCACCCCTCTTCTTCTCACCCTCTCTTTCATCGAAACGTGTTGGAGGGAAATTATGGAAAATCAGAAAGGACATGATCACCCTCTTTGATCTTTTATTATTATACTTTAGGATTTTTTTTAATGTGACTGTCTAGTTTCTTACAAGGAAATTCATCCTTTGTTTATTAATTAAGAAATATTTTAAAAGACGTGGGAAAAGTTTCCAAGCTATTGGTCAGCAAGAAATAAATTATTGCTATAGTGTTTTTTTTTTATAGCATATTTGATATTATTGGATTTTTAAAAATATTTTTTATTCAAAAATATATTAAAATAATATTTTTTTATTATTTATTTTTTATATCAAAATAATTTTAAAAATATAAAAACTTATTTTTTTTAAAAATAACATTTTCAACCCAATAAGGCACAGGAGAGCGGTCGCCCCTCCTATAATTTTCTTTTTCCCCAAATATAGGTGGTAGTATATAGTAATGACAGCCCCCTTTTGAAAAGAAAATCTTAATTATGTAATATTTGTTTACGAGTGCCTGTTAAAAAGAATATTGATAATACTTGCAATCTTACAATTAAATTTACCCGCATATTTTATAAAATAATAAAGAATGCATTTGAGATGTCGACGAAAGTATTTTGAATACTACGACATTATGAATTGCAAAACTTTTAAATTTCTGACTTATGCCAGTGATTTGCATGTATAATCAATAAATTATTTTAAAAGGATTTTTAGTTTGAAATTATAATTATAGTTATTTTTTAAAATATATTTTACTTAGAAATATATTAAAATAATAGTTTTTTATTTTTTTAAAATTATTTTTTATATTAATGCGATTTTAAAATACTAAAAAAAATTAAAAATTTTTAAATATATTTGTAAAATAAACAAAAAAATTTATATAATTATCTGAAAAAAAAAAAAAAAAACTCCACGATGGACATGGGAAAATGAAGTGTAATAATTGGTAGCGTTGATCTTTGCTACAATCAGTAGCCTGCCAATTGAAGAGCAGCAACATTCACGCCACAGGTGTAGCATGTCTCTGTTCCACCCAACTAAAAGCCTGAACCATCCATCATAGATGGCCCATTGACTAGCGAGCACCTAAAGCCTAAATCACATCATTTTCATGTCACCCTTTGATTAAGGAATTTTGTCACCTTCCTCAATAATTGTCTGTTTATTTTATGTTTTAGAAATATTTTTAAAAATAATTTAAATAATTTAATTAATATTTTTTTAATATTTTAAGATCATTTTGATGCACTAATATCAAAAATAATTTTAAAAAATAAAAAAAATTATTTTAATATATTTCCAAGTGAAAAACACTTTAAAAAGTAACTTCAATCACACTTTCAAACAGGCTTAACTAGCACTCAACCACTAGTTATACATTTTCTTTATAAAAAAAACTGGACATGCAGGCCAATGCATTTTCTTAAATAAAAAGATTTTAAGTATAAATTAAAAATTTTATATAAACATCTAATTAAATAAATAAATAAAATATTTATGTAAATAAATAAATAAAATTATTAACGATAACTAATAACAAAATTTAAAAATTTAAGACATAAATAAAGATCAAAATATTTGATCTTACAACATAAGATATTTATCCAGTTGTGTTTACCGAATTTATTTATTCAAATTAATTTTTTATTTAAGCAAATAATAATAGAAATAGACATACTTGAAATTGATTAAATAAATAAAAAAATAATTATTCAAGACTGCACATATCAGAAATATTATCTAAGAATAAATTCTTTCTATTTTTAAAAATAATTTTTTTCTATATAAAGCATAAAAACATTATAGATGAATTTGAACAATATCTTCAAAATTTAAATACATATAAAATAATTAAAAAAAAACTTTATTCGAAAAAGGTTAAATAAGAAAAATAAAAAGTCATCGAGGAGGGATATTAATTAAAAAATTACTAAAAAAACGACATATTAAAAGAAGATATTGATTAAAATAAAATCAAAATTAGAGTAAAACATAAGAAAAAGAAAATGATAGTTCAGGTGCCGTAAGCATATTTCAAAAAAGAAATATTAAACGACTCAGGTTATGACTTCAATTGGGTTTGATAAGCTGGTTTTTATTTTAATTAGATGATAGAAACAACAATAGAAAATGAACATGTAAAAAAATGAGGGTCCAGGTCAACCTGAGGTAGTGTGATAGATATTTAACTTAGGTAATAAAGGACGAGTCGAATCGGGTTAATCGACAAAACATGTAGTCCAAATCATAAGATTGGAATAACACGATAGAAAAGAAATTGAAGAAAACTACAAAGCCAATCTTTTTTTTAAAAAATAGGGTTAAATCGAAAAGAAAAATACTTGAACAAAAGAAAAAAAATAAAAGAATGAGGATTAAATTGAAAGAAATAATACACCATAAACTTGGATTGAATGATTGAATTGAAAACCAATAGAACTTTTACAAAATGGCTAAGGAAAAAAAATTAAAAATCACAAGAATAAGGACTGAATTGGAAAAAAAAATATATGACAAATTGAAATTGAATGACAAAATTAAAAACAAACAAAACTTTTATAAAAAGGTCAAAAACAAAAAATATAAATAAAAAAATAAGACTGAAATTGAAATACCAAAAATAGATAGGATTAATCTATAATTTTTTAGGGAGGAGGGAGAAAATAAGAGGGGGGAAAAAGAAAAGCCCATTGAAGACAAATCGCCCCGCTACTGTCAACACACACCACACCATAAGGAAGAGAGCTCGACAGCGCTACCAGCAACTAAGCAAAATAGTAGTTTTGACCATGTTTGTTGTAGTTTGGGATCGAACAACTATTTTACCATCATCCCCAAAATAAATCATAGTTTATAATTGGTGCTTGATAAATAAATTGTTTAGCTTATGATTTGGAAAAATGGTGCCTAGTGATTTGATATATTTTTGAAAAAAGGAAAAAAGAATAAGGTACTTGGTGTTCGAAAGCATACACAATATTTGATTGATGGTCACCCTATTTTCATTGCATTGTTCCTCTAGCAAAGTACTTGAAATTAGGAGCTACTTAATAGTAAATGAAATGTGTTTGAAGATGTGGAGTTATATATCACATAGTAAATAAGCACCTATAACATTATCTTTTCACAAACTTCAAGTGACTTATACAAAGAAGAAAACATAAAAAAATATAAAACAAAAAGATGTTGAAAATAGACATTAATATAAAAAGAGTATTTATGCCTAGAAGATTAGTAATAGGTATACCTAACAAATGGCATTTTTGTAATCCTATATAACAACTTTACAATAACAATATTCCTATAAAAGCATTGCTGACAATTTTGCATAAGAAACAATAGAGGTCCATATCAACTTATACTAGAAGGGGTGATGTGGTTCAACTGACAATTTTGAGGTATTAATACAAACACAAATTTCTATGCTACCACTACAAGGTGTCTATGTAAATTAAAATACAAGAAATGAGTAAAAAGTAAGAGAAATTGGGCAAACATGAGAATTTAGTGGCTCATTAATGATGAAGAGAAAGATAAAAAAAAAATGATATTTAAAGTAGACATTAACATAAGAAAAGTCACAAGCACAACAACATTGGTAAATGGAGGCAATTTAGAGAGAGACTAAGTTGCTGGAGCAACCTAACCCCCATACTCTCTATCAACATGATCTCCTCTACCGTCTTCATATCTTGACCGAATGTTTTTCTCCCTAGAAATGTAAACTAGATAAATTTTCACCACCTTACAATCAACCAGTTTTTCTCCCTCTTTCCTTTTTCCTTTTCCATGTAAGACACTCTTTCCCTTGCAGCAATGTTCACATCAACCATCCAAAATATCACTACTCCCAACTAAGCCGGTAAGTCAACATTATCTCTTAAGTAACATGAAACACCTAACACAACAAACATCATATCTCACCATAAACCATCATTAGCTGCACTCCACAGACCACCTTAAACCTCTTGCACAACCTAAATAAAAGCAAGTAACCACATAACACCCCTGCTAGCACATAGGCTGAAAGACTTAGAGTCACCTACTTTAGAATAAGATTCATTTTAGATCCATGTTGCGATGTCGCGGCCACACAAATTAATTACCCTAAAAAATCAGAATTTAGCCTCAATAGGGTGGGGCTAGTGGCCAAAGACAACTAGTCTTGTTCAGAACGTCGTTTTCCTTTAGGAAAGAAAAGGCCAAGGCCTAATTCCACCAAAAAATTTGCAAGCAACATGA
>Ga0325402_1003944_pt1 | contig 13590 bp, 7 predicted proteins | sample PopdelMetagenome_22_FD_207212 | JGI IMG/M metagenome (GOLD analysis project Ga0325402, IMG submission 207212) | Populus deltoides microbial communities from Bellville, Georgia, United States - Xylem-PdKOR-R3 | ecosystem: Host-associated > Plants > Phyllosphere > Stem > Wood/Secondary xylem... | reverse complement strand
TTTGAAAATCAAATTAAAAAATATAAAATTTTATATAATCTACCCTCAATATTATTCGAAAAAACAGTGAGGCCTTGCGGAGTAAAAAAATCCACGCAAGCAATACTTAATAATATCAAAACGAAAACGAAAGGAATTGTGATGAAGAGTACATTGCCGTTCTATGCCATCATGCATTTTTTACTCCATTTTTAACAAGAGTTGGGCTCGTTAGAATTTGATGATTTTTCTTTCCTCTGTAAACTAGAAATTAAAAAATAATAAAAATAAATTTTTTTATTAAAATTAAATTAAAAAAATATTAAAATACCAGAATAGTATAATTTACATGATTTTTAAAGTTTAAAAACCAAAATGTATTATTTACAAAATTATGGCATTGCATTCATATTCGATGTCTTTTTTTTCTTCTTTCAATCCTATCTTTTCATAAGAAATCAGAATCAACTGAGTTTAATTAGAACTAAATTGTCAAAAACAAATTGAGAAACAAATTAAAAAACATAATTTTTTAAATAATTCATCTATAGTAATATACAAAAGGATGAATAGTAAAGTCTTGACAAGGAAAAAAAATCAACGAGAGCAACATTTAAGGGTGTTTGGAAGTGTGGTAATTGTTGGTTTTTAAAGTGCTTTTCGTTTGAAAATGTATTAAAATAATATATTTTTTTATTTTTTAAAAATTATTTTTGACATCAACATATTTAAATGATATGAAAATATGAAAATAAATAATTTAAAATAAAAAAATTATTTTTTTAAAAAATAATATTCAAACGTAAAACAAACATGTTACTATCAAAATGAAAACAAATGTAATGAAGAGGACACTGCCGTCCTATGCCATCCTGCTTCTTCTTTTTTTCCACCAGATGGGTCCGTTAGATTATTGCCATCATGCATTTTTTTCATGAGTTGGGTCCGGCAGAACATTCCCATCATGCATTTTTTTTCGAGAGTTGGGCCTGTTAGACCATTGCCATCATCCATTTTTCTATGAATGGGCCCGTTGGATGGTGCCATCGTGCATTTTTTCCCCCATGAGGTGGGTCCGAGAGAACATTTCCATCATGTATTTTTTCCTAAAAGATATTCAGATTAAAAGTATTACAAAAAGAAAGTACTATAATTTTCATGTTTCTCACACAATATATATGAACAAAGAGATTATATATATAGAACAAAAATGTTAAATTGGATTTTAATAACATTGAATGAATCACAATTGAACAAGTAACGGATTAGAATGTGTAGTGTGAGATGGGTCCATGAGACCATTACTATCAAGAGTTTTTTCTACGAGATGAGATGAATCCGTGAGATTATATTGCCGTGTAAACTTGAAAAGGGATAATATGTTTTAATTTCATCTTGTATAGAAAAATAAATCTCAATTTAGTGTGTTAGAATACAACCACCGTCCAATTAATGGACAATAGACCTTAGATTAATATACTATCATTTTTTTTTGTATTTGTTTTCTAGTCATATTTAATTTTTCATCAAGTGATTAATATGTATAATTCAATGGGTATAATTCTTATTAACGCTAAATGCTATGTATTTATAATTTTGATGGATTGAGAGATCATGGGGGATAGAAAGATAGACAAAGCAGCTCAAAAGAAGAAGAAAGGGAAAGAACAAAAGTGAGAGAGAGACTAGAACAAAAGCAGACCAGATGGGAGATAGAAATTTGTTTATTTGATCGGAAGAAAAACCTTCATGTTACTATCAATTTATTTCTAAGCTTTCTAATTGAAAGGGAACGTTATACTGCTAGTGATGTTGATGTGATTCCATTGTTTCTATCTTCTTTCTTGGCTTCTGAAACGACTTGGTCAGATTTTGTTAAAATTTTTAGTTTGCTCCTTGAGATTTCTCAATTTCATCTTCAGAGTTTAGTTTGTGACAATCGCCTTCTATAATTTTCATGCTTCATCCGTTTATATAAATAATAGTAACACAGAATATATATGAATAAATCTCAGTACTGTTTTTTTTTAAAGTTTATATAAAATATTTCAGTCTCATCTAAAAATATTAAAAAGTAAGAAAGAAAATTCAAATTAATAAAAATAAAAACCCAAAATATGACAAAATTTGAGATAATTAATTTTTCCAGAAATCCTAAAATTCAGTCCACTTAAATTCTCATACATTAACAATAACGTATATTCAAAGAATGATCAGTGGTGTTAAGAAAAAGAAATACTTATCATGTTTCTTTTAAGGTAAAAATCAACTAAATATCAGATCTCTTTTTTCACGAACTTTAAAGGTAAAAAAAATACTTAATATGAGCTTTTATCATCAAATAAAGCCATTTGACACAAATATCGTCAATTTTGGTTGTTTCAATCGGTATCAATGATACTTTTCTCTCTCTACCGCCTGAATTTATTGACCTCTCTCTCCCATCTCTCAACCAGGGATTAAAAATAACAAAAATAAATTTTTGTATCAAAATTGAATTGAAAAAATATTGAGATACTAAAATTGTATGATTTGCGTGATTTTCAAAGTTTAAGAACCAAAATGCATCATTTGTGAAATTTATGGCATGAGACCCATGTTTGGTGTCTTTTTCATTTCAATCCTTCTTCGTTCAATCCTATCTTTTCATAACAAATCAAAATTAATTGATAATTGTCAAAAACAAATTGAGGAACAAATTAAAAAAACTATAGTTTTAAGAGCGTGCGAGAAATATCACTAGTTTTAACATTATTTAAAAAAAAAACCATTATTTAAAAAAAAACACCATTTCAAATTTATCAATATATCATAACGATAAAAAAATATATAAAAGATAATTTGTAACAAAAACATTATTTAAAAAAAAACACCATTTCAAATTTATTCCTAAACAATCTTTTAGTTTAAGAAATGAAGCTTCTAACTTATGTGGCTGCTAAGTGTGTTTTTCATAAAGATATTTTTTAAAATTACTGAGATTTTTTTAAAAATTTATTTTGCTTAAGAAAGTCATGAACATTGAATTATATATATTTATTCTCCACGAGGGGATGTGTCCGTTGCCATCATGCAGTGTTTTTTCCACGGCATGGGTCCGTGAAGTCCTCAATAAAAGCCTTAACCTCCTCGCTGCCATTCGCAACAATTAATATTGTAATAAAATGGGGCTGTTCCTTCAGGTGTTCACGGTGTTAGTGATAACGGTTTCGCTGCAAGGATGGCTGCCTCTTGGTTGCTTGGAGGAAGAGAGGATCGCTCTCTTGCACCTCAAAGATTCTCTTAACTATCCCAATGGCACCTCCCTACCCTCCTGGATGAAAGCTGACGCCCACTGTTGTGAGTGGGAAAGTATTCGGTGCAACCGCAGTACAGGTCGAGTCACCTTACTCCTTCTTGACAGCGTGAGGAATGAGGAGCTGGGAGATTGGTACTTGAATGCCTCCTTGTTTCTTCCTTTCCACCAACTCAACGCTCTCTACTTGGGGAATAATCGTATAGCTGGTTGGGTTGAGAAGAAAGGTTTGCTCTCTTAAGTATTACAAAATATTTATATTAGTTTTATTTTTTTAGAATTAATCAAATAAGGTGTTGTTTAATTACTATCATTAATTTTGGTTCTCTATGGAAGAAAATAGAAAGCATATTTAGTAAAAAGGAGTAATTTGTTTAATTCCTTACATTATTAATATAATCATTTTGGTTCTCATTGAGGGTGAAATGCAGCTTTACCTGTAAATGCATATTCATAACGAACACTAAGCCAGTGATCATGGAAGCAATGAACAAGTAGTAAATTATAATCTTTCTTTCAAGTGACATCATCCCTCTAACAATTAATTCCTTCTTTCACTGTCATCATTACTACTCTTTCTTTCACCTCAACCTCTTTACATGAATTCACCGTACCACTTACATGCCTCTTGATCAATAATAATTAAGTTACTCCAATAATATCTTTTTTTTATTCTTTACATGAAGTCTTAATTAATTTATTTTTTATTTGTTTATATAGGTGATTATGAGTTACAGAAATTGAGCAATTTGGAGTACCTTTCCTTGGGATCTAATAGATTCGATAACACTATTCTATCATTTGTGGAGGGGCTTCCATCTCTTACATCACTATATTTAGATGATAATAGACTGGAGGGGTTAATAGAGTTGAAAGGTTAGTTTTTTTATATACTATTATTTTTATAAATATTAAATTTAATTAACACAATTATCTATTAAATTTAATTTCAAAAAACACAATTAATGAGTATTATATTCATTCATTTTTTTATATATAAATATCAAGAATCTTTGAGCAGCTTGGAGTACTTGGGTCTGGGCGGCAACAATATTAAAAAGTTGGTAGCCTCAAGAGGTAATTAGTAACACATTCACATTACCTACCTGGCTGGTAGCATCATGAAGATAATATTAATTATTCTTGTTTCTTCCCTAACTAACTTGCAGATACAAGCAACTTGAGGACTCTATCCTTATATAATATCACAACATATGAAAGTAGCTTCCAGTTACTGCAATCATTAGAAGCATTCCCAAACCTCACGACACTTGATCTGAGCTCCAATGATTTTAGAGGAAGAACATTAGGTGACGGTAAGTTATATTACATATATAGTGATGTTTATATATTTGGGTTTAAATGAAAAATTCAATTTGCTACTTTTGAACAAACAGAGTTGCAAAATTTAAGCTCATTGGAAAGTTTGTATCTAGACTGGTGTTCTCTAGATGAACACGCCCTTCAAAGCCTTGGAGCACTGCCTTCTTTAAAAAATCTGTCATTGCAAGAACTTAATGGCACTATACCTTCTGGAGGTAAATTAACAAATTTCAACTCCACTATTACTTATCATTGATCATTTTATTTCTCTCTATACCAGCTACAGTTAGGTGTCTGTATAGATTTTCTCTTTTATGTTTTAGCAACCTACTAAACAAGTCTTGGAGAGACAATTAAATCTCAAATTTAGAAATTAACTCAATTGAAATCTTTATTATTTTAAAATTCTACCATCCATTTAATATAAATAATATTTCAATTTAATTTTGCCCCCTTCCTCTCTCTCTCAACACTAATTCAGTATAATATAAATAAAATGATAACATAAAAAATAATAATTTCTTTAATGAAAAGGTAACTTCATACATAGAGAGTGCTATTTTTAGAATGAGAATAAATTAACAATGGTGTATTTTTATTTTTTGGGTCAGATGTATAAAAAATCCTTCTCTTAAATGGATAGTACAATTTCTACACTTAACTTATGTTTTTAGTTTTTTTAGCCATGATTAATAAGTAACAAATTATTTCTAATTTTAATTCCTTCTACCTTAATATAATTTTTTGTTTAATTGATTGTGGCAGTCTTTTTTGATCTCAAGAACTGGGAATACTTGGATTTGAGTTACAATACTCTCAGTAATAGCATCTTCCAAGCCATCGAAACGATGACCTCTCTTAAAACTTTATATTTGCAGAGCTGCAAACTAGATGGCCGAATACCTACAACCCAAGGTAAGGTTAATAACACTTACTCTTTCATTTCCTTTTATAATTTTAATTGCTTATACGTTATTACAATTTCTAGATTGTGGCAGGCTTCCTTAATCTCAAGAACTTGGAATTCTTGGATTTGAGTTCCAATACTCTTAACAATAGCATCTTTCAAACCATGGGTAAAGTTGATTACTCTTACTCTCTCTTTCTCTTAAGGTTATATATTTTCCATTAGACACTCGGATTTTTAATTTTCTCTAAATTATAATGTGACCAGGCCTATGCGACTTACATCATCTTCAAGTGCTATATATCAAGGACAATAATCTTAGTGGTATCTTGCCTCCGTGTCTGGCAAATTTGACTTCCCTTCAACAACTACATCTCTCTTACAATCACTTCACGATCCCTATGTCATTGAGCCCATTATACAACCTTTCAAAACTCAAGTATTTTGATGGTTCAGGTAATGAAATATACGCAGAAGAAGATTATCAAAATCTAAGCCCAAAGTTCCAATTAGAGTACCTCTCTTTGAGCGGTCCTGGAAAAGATGCGGGAGCATTTCCCAAATTCCTTTACCATCAGTTCAGCCTACAATATTTGGATCTTACAAACATCCAAATAAAGGGAGAGTTTCCAAATTGGTTGATTGAGAACAACACTTACATACAAGAACTTCATTTAGAAAACTGTTCTCTTTCGGGTCCATTCTTGTTGCCAAAGAATTCTCATGTGAATTTGTCATTCCTAAGTATATCCATGAATCACTTCCAAGGCCAAATCCCTTCAGAAATCGGAGCTCGTTTGCCAGGGTTAGAAGTTTTATTTATGTCTGACAATGGTTTCAATGGAAGCATTCCTTTCTCGTTGGGTCACATTAGCTCGCTGCAAGCGTTCGACCTGTCAAACAACAGTTTGCAAGGGCAAATCCCTGGATGGATAGGGAATATGTCTTCTCTTGAATTCTTGGACTTATCAGGGAACAATTTCTCTGGTCGTTTACCACCTAGATTCGGCACTTCTTCAAATTTGAGATATGTTTATTTGTCTAGAAATAAGTTGCAAGGGCCGATCGCAATGACATTTTATGACTCCTTTGAGATATTCACATTAGATCTTTCCCATAATAATTTAACTGGTACAATTCCAGAATGGATTATCAGGCTATCTAACTTGAGATTTTTACTCTTGAGTTATAACAATCTTGAAGGTGAAATCCCAATTCAATTATCCAGGTTGGACCACTTAACCTTGATTGATCTTTCTCACAATCACCTTTCTGGTAACATCCTCTCTTGGATGATATCTACTCATCCTTTCCCTGTACAATACAATTCTTATGATTATGAATCCTCATCACACCAATCTTTTGAGTTTACAATGAAGAATGTATCCCTTTCTTATAGAGGAAGCATTATCCAGTACTTAACAGGAATTGATTTCTCATGCAACAATTTCACAGGAGAGATTCCTCATGAAATTGGAAACCTCAACAAGATCAAGGCATTGAACCTTTCGCACAACAGTTTGACCGGACCAATTCCACCAACATTTTCAAACTTAAAGGAAATAGAGAGCTTGGATCTTTCCTACAACAAACTAGATGGAGAAATCCCACCTCAACTTATTGAACTATTTTCTCTAGAAGTTTTTAGTGTGGCTCACAATAATTTGTCTGGTAAGACTCCTGCGAGAGTTGCACAGTTTGCCACGTTTGAGGAGAGCTGCTACAAGGACAACCTTTTTCTTTGTGGAGAACCGCTACCCAAAATATGTGGTGCGGCTATGCCACCATCACCAATGCCAACTTCAACGAACAATGAAGATAATGGTGGCTTCATGGATATGGAGGTTTTCTATGTGACCTTTTGGGCTGCATACATCATGGTGCTGTTGGTGATAGGTGCAGTTCTATACATAAATTCATATTGGCGACAAGCTTGGTTTCACTTTATTGAGGTGAGCATCAATATTTGCTATTATTTTCTAGTGGACAATCTTTCCATTTTATCGAAGTTTGGGTTTTCATAGCCTTGATGGTACCAAGACTTGGTGTATCATTGTGTATTCTAGTTTTAAGATTTAAACAAGTTTAAAGGCATGCTCAAGCGATGTTGTATTAATTTATATAGTTTCATTCGGTTTTGAGGGTTTATATACAGCGAGGGCTTTTCAATTCCATGAGTTTTTACTTCCCTTGTCTATTACATTATTACTTGATTTTTACAGATGATCAATTCAAATTTACAACAAAAATATCCAAAAATATTTAATATTAAAGGGAATAAATTACAACACAAATATCAATTCAAATTTATTTCACTAATTGTATGGTAAAAAACAAAAACAAAAATTGCAATTAGAAGGACAATACTGACCCCACCAAAACTAAAGGGATAATATGATTAAAAAAAATTCAAAACACGTAGGTCAAATTCAAAACAGCCAAAAACTTTCAATATCAAAGTTATTCCATAGATGTTGTATTCGTGCGTGTTTGAAATATAGTGTTTATTCTTATGAAAACGAGGATGAAAAGCAAGAGATATTTTTTCTTGAAATATGGAAAAATAAAAGTTTAATATTATTAACTTCACAGTAAAAGATATTTTTAAATCAGTTTACAAATTTTTGTTATAGAAAATGGCAACAAAATGGAAGTGGCAAGGTCTAGAAAATAACTCCTTTTGCACGCTGTGAACGCACAACGTTTTTTTTATCAATTAATTCAATGTATAATTGATAAGTTGGGTACGAACTACTTTTAAAGGAAGAATAGGATTCATAAAGGGGAATAATTTAAATGCCATCATCAACTAATTTTTTTGGATTTTGACCCTTTTTGTTGCCTACAAATCTAACCACAAATGTCCTTAGAACTTTTTTTTGGCTGAATTTCTCAAGTGTGAAAAACAAAATGATTCTGGTAAAAATGAAATTCGTCAAATAGAAATGGGTGGATATGGAATGCAAAATGGAGTCAAGAAACCCGAAAGTTAACAAATGAAACAAAATGTTCAAAATGGCACAACCACGTCGAATGAGATGCGGCGTGAAAAAAGACATCATGAGGCTGCTAGTAATAGCTGCAATTCTGTATATAAATCTATATTGGCGACAAGCTTGGTTTTACTTTATCGAGGTGAGCATCAACGATTGCTATTATTTTCTGGTAGACAATCTTCTTATTTTATCCAAGTTTGGATTTTCACGGTACTAAGACCTGGTACATCATTATGTATTCTAGTTTTAAGATTTAAACAAGTTTAAAGATTGATGTTGTATTAATTTATGAAGTTCCATTCGGTTTTGTGGGTTTTTACACAGCGGGGAGCTTTTCAATTCCATGAGTTTTTACTTCTCTTGTATATTACATTATTACTTGATTTTTACAGATGATCAATTCAAATTTACAACACAAATATCCAAAAATATTTTATATCAAAGGGGATACATTACAACACAAATATCAATTCAAATTTATTTCACTGATTGTATATAAGCTTGTGGCACTTAGAGAATTTGCTTGATCTAAAGCTTCAGTAACTGAGAGTATTGATCCTGTGAACATAGCATTCTGTCGACAGCACTCCCCACTTGAAATGGATGACCACCCGGATGAGCAAATGAATCAAAGCAGTTTCGAGCTAGATTCCACATAACAATTCATCTCCAAATGTATGATGGCTTCTAAGTTTCAACCCACTTCTCAATACTATAATCTCAAACATCCAGCATATGCCGCAATGCTTGATTAAATTCATTTGATTACGCTCAGACCAGGTCTCTGATGTTCCAAAAGTGATGTACAGTATCACTTCAAGCACATGACAAGGTCTCCCAATCAACATCCTAACAAGTCTATTCAGTAACTGAGTGTATTGAGCTGTCTTAGATTGAGTTTCCCAGCTGATATTAAAGGGTAATATTGTCGAGAACGAATCCCTTCAGGGTTGACCCTCGCCCATACGGCACCAGATCCTGTGAGCATAGCACTCCCCGCTTGAAATGGATGACCACCTGGTTGAGCAAATGAATCAAAGAAGTCTCGAGATTCCACATAACAATTCATCTCCAAATGTATGATGGCTTCTAATTTTCAACCCACTTCTGAATACTCTAATCTCAAACGTCCAGCATTTGTCACAATGCTTCATTAAAGTCCTTTGATTACGCTCAGACCAGGTCTCTGATGTTCCAAAAGTGATGTACAGAAAACTAGAAAACCTGATATCATTAGTTTTCACCGCTTAAAAGAAAAAAACTTCCTCTAAAAAAAAATAGAAAACAAGAATTACCTCCACTTGCTTAAAACAGTGACAAATCAAAATGCATTTCAGGATCTCACTTCTTCTCTTCCTACCATATCCTTTAGCTTTATCATATTTCCAGCTGCAATAGCCAGAACAAGGAGAAAGTTAAGAAAACAAAGAAGGGAGCATTAAAAAACTAAACTGCCTTGTTTGTTTCATGGAAACCACTTTCCTGGAAACAACTTTCCCATCTTTTCTATGTCTGGTAAACTTTGAGAAACCACTTTTCAAGAAATCAAAATAAGGCCTCTAGTGCTTGTCCCAAAAATGAAATCTTTTGCGGCAAACAAAGGTCGTTTTTCATCATTTGGAGCAGTAAGCATGGATGTCATAAGGCCTCTAGTGCTTGTCCCAGCAATGAAATCAAAATAATATGCAATCCTCGCGTCCTTGTTGTCCGTATCCATTTCTATGTATAGAACAATAATGAAACGAGGCTGTTTATATACAGTTCTCTTGTGTATGAGCAAGCATGTTGAGAGAACAAATTAACTTGTACAAGATTAATAAAGGAAAATATAATGAAGTCTTTCACTATATTTTCCTTTATTAATCTTGTACAAGGCTGCATGTTGAGAGAACAAATTAACCTGGGGCTTTGATTCAAGAACACTTGGGACTTCACTAGGAATGCTATTTTTCACTTCTTCACAATCATTGCTAAGGATTGTAATGAAGTCTCCCTAATGCTCTGGTTCACCAGAACTTCCATTCCCTAAAAATTTAACAAGGATCATAACAAGTACAATATGGAGTACACTGCATTTAAATGTATATAACTAAATTCTTAAGATTGTCAACAAAATATCATGTTATTAGAACCAATGAAAATGCTAGCTTTGGATGGGTCTAATTAAGGGCTCATCCATATTGTATTATAATTACATTTAACGTTTAATATATATTAGATAAACTTAAAAAAATAATTAAAACAATTTATTTTTTATAATATAGTTAAACATAAAAAATAAAAATATTTTTTAATTTATTTTTTAGAACACTGCTAAACATCATAAAATAATTTACTTTTAACAAAATTATTTTTTATAGAAAGTAATTTCCAAGCAGAAACTACAATCAAGGCCTAAAAACATTTTACACTGCATTTACATCAACTATTGAAATTACAAGGACCCACTAGGGAAAGACAAATAGATATGGAGTTGCGTTATGAGGCAATTTCTGCATAAGTTCTAATCGTAGATTGGGTTTTGTCAGATTCCAAGTGAAGTCTGTTCAGAAACTAAACATCGTTCTGGCTTTAGAGGACTATTGAAAATGATTTATGGCATCCTTAAAATCTTAAAAGGTGTCAAGTGCATTTTATTTCAATCCACCAATATTCCCTCCCTATGTTCTGAAAAAAAAAAAAAAAGTTTTAGCATTCTTTCCGGAATGAACTGCATTGTTTTACAGCAAATGCATGTAACAATCCAACAACCATTTTCATTCTACAGAAACATACTCATGCGAGGGTAAACTATACATTTCTATAATCTTCATTGTTAAAATCAATTTTTTTTCTAATATAAAAAAAAATTAAACGATAATAACCTGAGTTGTTTATGGAATTTTTTTTTTCTGGAGAAAACTCCCTTTAAGCCCTTCAGCACCACCTTCTCTAAAATGTCAGTCTTTGCCATAACTCAGGGACTCTATATCTTGTTAAGGTGAATTAACAAGTTTCAACTCAACTGTGTATCTTCTCTAGATATGTCTGTTACTAGAGGTAGAGGTGAGAAAAAAACCAAAAAATTAATTCAATAGAGAAAACTGGAAAAAAATAACTGAAAAAACTGAACCGTGAAAAAAAACTGATTAAACATATTAGAATTTTTAAAAAACTGATCGATTCGGTTTCGGTTTTATAAGCCTGAAATCAAAAAAACCAAACCGAACTGAACCTAAACAAAAAAAAACCAAACCAGAAAAAACTGAGTCAAACTGAAAAAACCGAACCAACTAGAACCGATTTTTGTTCTAAAATAACCGAACCAAACCTGATCGGTTTTAACCGGTTTCGGTTTAAAAAAAAATTGATTATTTTTTTAATAAAAACTAAACAAAAAAAAATAATCACCCCTACTGTAACTGTACCCCCTAAATAATTCCTCTTTTTCTGTGGCCTTGATGTTCTCACAACCATTAAGATGGTTCTATACCAAATAAATAGAGACAAATTTGGGAAATGCTTTGGTTTTATTTATTTTCTGTTATTCTCCGAAAATATCTTCGTTCCTTCCTTGATATAATTTTCTTGGAAATGATGAGCTACCACTCCCTTTTGACTTTGCTGGCCTACCAAATAAATAAAGAATTCCTCTTGGGAATAATATCTTCAGAATAAATTTAGTTGTACCAAGCAGTGAATCACACGGGAAGATTGAAAGAATAATTAAATTCTTTTTGTGGAAAAACATGAATAAAAGGTTGACGCTGGCAAGCTGCCTCACTTTCCATGAAGTTGATGGATATAGAGCCCCCCCTACTATCTTTATGGAAATCACGTCTAGAAAACCATGCTTTAATTTTAATATTTTAATATATTCCTCAATTATCATTAAAAAGAAGAAGAAGAAGAAGAAGAATACAACCACCGTACGTCTAATTCATGGAAATGTTTAAGATATATTGAAGCAATTGAGGTTTCAATTTCTTCACAAGAAACCAGTAAATAAAAATAACTCAAAAACAAAAAATAGGAATGTGAAGAAAAAACACACTCATTACTCTTGCAAGGCTATCAGCAAGAATATTAAGAACCAGCTGCCATTTCTTATCAATCAAAAATATTTAAGAAAAAAATTCACTAATAATAAGATTAAAAGTAAATTAGTGTGTTATTTATTGAAATAATTAAAACCAGCTCCAATGCCTCTCTAATAATAAGGTTTTTTTTCCCTAAAATAAATGTGTTATTTATCAAAATTATCAATTTAACAAAAAAAAAACTAGATTAAAAAGGGAGCAATTTTTATTATGATCTGGTGCTCTTTTAATTAGGCAACATTTGATTATTATCGTGATATAAAATACAAAAATAGTAAGGACAAAAAAGATGTGTTTATATGTATTTTTTATTTTAAAAGTATATAATTTTAGAAACAATTTTCTGTATTGTATTTTTAATCAGATATGTTTTTAGTTTTTGAAAATACAAATAGAGGAAGAACAACCGTGCTGACTGCTGAGGATGTAAAAAGCATTTTCTCTATGTTCTTAATCAAAGGTATTTCATTAAAATGTAAAAAGCAGTTTCTCATTATGGCTGTGGGAAATTTGCCGCTCAAGTTCTAACTTTTGGGTCTTTATCAGTCAAGCATGCTTTCATTATTTTAAAAATAAATTTATTTTATGATACAAATGAATCTGCTAAGTGGAAGAACAACCGTGCTGAGGATGTAGAAAGCAGTTTCTCTATGTTCTTAATCAAAGGTATTTCCTTAAAATGTAAAAAGCAGTTTCTCATTATTGCTGTGGGAAATTGCCGCTCAGGTTCTAGCTTTTGGGCTTTATCAGTCAAGCATGACTGATGAAATTGCCGGTCATTTTTCATTATTTCTTTAATGGGTCCAAGAGGGTTTGTGGGAAATTGCCTGCCTCTGAGCTGTTTAATTGAAACCACTAGTGATGTTGATGTGATTCCTTTTATTTTATCTTGAAACCACCTGTGAAACGACTTGGTCAGATTTTGGTAGATTCTTAGTTTGCTCCTTCAGATTTCTCAATTGCATCTTGAAATTTTAGTTTGTAACAATCGCCTTCTATAGTTTGTAAAAA
>Ga0325402_1003942_pt1 | contig 13601 bp, 8 predicted proteins | sample PopdelMetagenome_22_FD_207212 | JGI IMG/M metagenome (GOLD analysis project Ga0325402, IMG submission 207212) | Populus deltoides microbial communities from Bellville, Georgia, United States - Xylem-PdKOR-R3 | ecosystem: Host-associated > Plants > Phyllosphere > Stem > Wood/Secondary xylem... | reverse complement strand
TATATATATATATTGGCTCTTCAATGCCTGTTTTGCATGTTACAAGTGTGACTCAGCGAGTGTTTGGGGTTGCATTTAAAACTGTTTTTTAAATGTGCATTTAGCATAAAAAAATTAATTTAATGGTTTTTAGTTTTTTTTATGATTTTAATGCATTGATGTATTTTTTAAATATATTTAAAGTAAAAAACTATTTTGAAAAACATTTTTTATAGTATAATTTTGCATAATCTTAAACACACACTGAATCGAAAGTTCTCATGATAAGAGAAAAACTCTTACTCTGACTGCCAACACTACGCAACGAGAAAGAAGAAGTTAAGATTGTTTTTTTGGGATCAACAATGTTCAATGTTCTAAAATATTTAAGTACGTGGTGGTAATTATTTTTTAAAATATATTTTTATTTAGAAAAATATTAAAATAATATTTTTAATTTTTAATTTTTTTATATCATTACATTAAAGCAATTTAAAAATAAACTTTAAAATTAAAAAATTAAAATTTTAATAATAAAAAAAATAGATTAAAACTCAGTCGTCAACAAAACCAAATGAATCTGATAGAATGTCGGTGAACACGGGCAATCAGTAGTGAAAGTTTTTACACCAAGCGCGCAGCAAAGCAGCTTGGCTAATAAAATGCAAATTTTTTCCACCAACCATTCTTTATGATAAAATATCAGCCACTGACCTGACTAAACATATTGCAGGGTTCCATAATCGCATAAAACGCCATCTGGGATCTTTAGAAAGCCCCCTTTTAAGACTTCGTCATGATCACTATTCCAGGAACTCGTGGAGAAAGGTGCTTGCACCAAACCAGTTGCTTCAGAGAAAAGTTTGTTTATTAATTTTCGAAACAAACTTGTGTTGTAAATAATGAACAATATTTTAAAAGATTTTTACCCTCTTTTTTATATATATAAATATAAAGTATATATAGAGCTTTCTATCTCATATTAAAAAAATAAAACATTCATTTACTGTTTATATAGTAAATTTTAATATGGAAAAAAAAAAAAACTCTCGTGTATGAGATTGAGCCTAACAAGCAAAAAACTTCTGATTGTCACCTTCACGGGCGAGGCAATGCATAACAAAAATAAAAACCCGAGTCTGAATTTTTTGATGCATCAACCTGTTGAATCGTTGGATATATATAGTTTTTTGTTGATGAAATGTCTTTAAAAACAGTGTCTATACACTTTGTTTGCTGTTTTATTTTGTTTTTGTTCTTCGTTCCTGATTTTAATTCCAACAACTTGGACTATTGTAGATTTTTCATATTAAAGGAAAATTAATGTTTGAAATAGTTAAGAAGCATCCTGGAGTCTTTCATGAATTAGGTGTTCATAAATATACGCAATTTGTAACAGTTCATGTATGTGTGTATGTGTATAGATTTATATATTTAATGAGTCTCTAAAGTATATATGGCTTAATTAGAACTTCTATATAACAAGTAATTTAGTCTCTAATTAAGATCAGAGTATTGTAGGCACAGATATTGACTCGACTACAGACTTTCTCCGAGTTTAGTTTCCGACCTTCTGCCGCTACTTGTAACTGCTCAACGCTTTTGAATCATATATCATACAATATTAATCAAGATACTAAAAAAGCCAAGAAATTCATCTGGATGCAAAACCTCTAGAAATTTGGCTATGGAAAATACAAACCATGGAAATAGGAGAGTTAAGAGACAGTTTTAATTTAGATGTTAATATACTATTATCGTTTCTACAGAAGTACTGGTTCTCCAAAATGCCAGCCTTATTTGTCTCCAAACTCAACCTTAATGACCTCTATTGTTTCATAGCCTAAATTTAGTTGTGCGAGGACGACAAGAAATCCCAGTCATAAAAGACTATTTAACTCTGATCTGATCGGGAAAGAAATATACTTGGTCCTGTGTCTCAGCTCGCCGAAACAGGTTGTAGCTGGCTGCTCTTAGGACCCAGGCTTCACGTGGGAAACTACATCTTGCAAACAATAAATTAATTAAGGAGAGCAGAAAGGGGGGATCTTCTACATATACAAGAAGAATGCGAACTCTCAATGGCCATTTCCTTTTTTTCTCCCTTTTTGTCTCACTTGCGGCATTCGTTCCAACTCTGCAAGGCCATATTGGTGAATTCGATGAATACTGGAAGAAGAAAGCCGATGAAGCCCTTAAAGCCGCCCAGGAGGCTTTCTACCCGGATCCCATGAACGTCACCAACCAGTTTAACTTTCAAGTTAACAAGTGAGTCTGATTGAATTAAATATCAAAATTTCATTAAGTAATACGACAAATTAACTCCAAGCTCATAGACACGCTATGCAAAAAGGGTTCCCACGTCTTCTTTCTTTTTTCAGGGTCATGACGGAGACCAACAGCACTAGAAGGAGCCTAGTAAGCAAAAGAGGCGGAAGATGCATGGCCACAAACCCAATTGATCGATGCTGGCGGTGTGACCCGAATTGGGCCAGTCATCGACAAAAGCTAGCTGATTGCGTCCTTGGCTTTGGCCACAAAACTGTCGGGGGAAAGTATGGAAAGATTTACGTTGTGACAGATGCCTCAGACAATGACATGCTTAACCCCAAACCTGGAACCCTACGCCATGCTGTGATTCAAAAAGAACCCCTTTGGATAATCTTTTCAGGTAGTATGGTAATCAGACTCAACCAGGAGCTGATGGTAGCTAGTAACAAAACCATTGATTCCAGGGGAGCCAAAGTGCATATTGCTTATGGTGCTGGTATTACTCTCCAATTTGTACAAAATGTGATCATTCATGGCCTTCGCATTCATGACATCGTTATCGGAAGTGGTGGACTCGTCAGGGATTCTGTAGACCACTATGGATTCAGAACTAAAAGCGACGGAGATGGGATTTCTATCTTTGGATCCTCTAACATTTGGATCGATCACGTTTCCATGTCCAACTGCCAAGACGGGCTTATCGATGTCATCATGGGATCAAATGCCATCACCATTTCGAACAGCCATTTCACTCGCCACAATGAGGTAACATGGGACTTAAATTCCTTATCTTGTAGTATTTGAAATTCCTTATCTTGTAGTATTTGACTCTTAATTAGAATGTAATCTGGAAAATAAGGAAGACAGTCACCTTATTAAATGACTTTAGCTGTTTACTAAATCAACTCTTAAATGTTTTCCTCATTTCAATAGATCTCTGGTTGATAATAACCAATGATTTCTCATGCAGGTGATGTTGTTCGGTGCAAGTGATAGCTACTCGGGTGATTCTATAATGCAAATTACAGTTGCATTCAACCACTTTGGTAGGGGATTGGTTCAGAGGATGCCTAGGTGCAGATGGGGTTTCTTCCACGTGGTCAACAATGACTACACCCACTGGATGATGTATGCCATTGGTGGAAGCCACAACCCTACCATCGTCAGTCAGGGCAATCGATTTATTGCTCCTAATAACACTTTTGCTAAGGAGGTATGTATATAACCAGATATTATAGCCCTCTCCTCCAGTGCCCTTCAGGCAGTTTTTTAACTTCCAAATGCTTGGTGATCAATTGAATTTTCTTCCTGCTAATATTAATTGTTTTACGTACGTTTATGCAGGTGACCAAGAGGGATTACGCAGTGGAGAGCGAGTGGAAGAATTGGAATTGGAGATCTGACAATGATCTCATGATGAACGGAGCATTCTTTGTTCAATCCGGGAGTCCTATCACTTCAAGCAGGCGGATCTCAAGGTTTCACGTGATGAAATCGAAACCAGGAACATTTGTGACCAGGCTAACTCGATTTGCTGGTTCACTTGGCTGCTTTAAGGGAAAGCCTTGTTAGAAATTTTACGTCTTCCATCAACTCCTCTGCAGACATAATTAAAGCCTGATCATGTTGCTGATAAATATAGCGGATATGGAAATGTACGCATATATTTTCGAGTTTGCTTGAAAGTGAACGTGTTGTTAGACTGAGAGAGAGAATGAGAGTGAGCTCGGTACAGACAAAAATGAATAAGAAAAGCAAGCCAGAGTGAGAGACTGCTTAATTTTGCTGTCGTTTATTTAATCCTGTTCTTTCATTTTTTCTTTTCATTTTTATTATGTATTAAACTATAGTATATGTGTGCATTTTATAATTTAAGATTTAATTTTCTTCAACTTTATGAACACAAATAAATTTCCAGTTGAGTCTGGGTTGAATTTGAGGTCGGGTGGAGCAGTTTCTTTTACGGTTTTACCCCTGAAAACCCAACTTTATGTTTATTATTTATACCCGAACCCGATAAAACCTAAACTATCCTTGAAATATATTAGTATTAAATGAAGTTAGATTCCATGAAAAACACCGCCGTCAATTAAGAAACCAATTTTCCAAATTTAGCCATGGAGACTCATATAAAATAAACACGAACACTTACAAAATATAAATGTGCCAGAATATTGTAATTGTTATTTTTTTATTTAGAAATATATTAAAATAATATATATTTTTAATTTTTTAAAATTTATTTTTGATATTAATATATTAAACGGAAAACATTGTAACTCTGAGGAAGAATCCCATGAATGAACAGGCCGAAAGAAAGAGAAAACAAGTGAAAGAGAATGCGTTAAGAAAAAAAAAATAATCTAAAAGGCAATTTGGAAGCTTTAATGTAAGTAAAGCCAAATTCACCTTTTGTCCGAGCTAGGCTTAATTATATATTAAAATTAAATCCATCATCCCTCCAAGAATTTCAACACTGCATTATATTTTTCTTTTGTTTATTAAAATTATCAGCTGATCATCCCTAAATCCAAACTGTGGACCAGAAATTTAGTCTGGGGTATTTAAACCAGGACATTTAGCTTAAATTCAACGCATTTCTGATCATTTCCAGCAGCTAAATTAAGGGTTAAAAGATGCTGTTAAACTTGAGCACGATCCTTGTGATAATTTCAAGGAAAATGATTCATTAATAGCATATTGTTATGCTGTTAATGAATAGCGAGACAATTTGGTGCTAAACATTCACACTGAATTTCATAAAAGAGGAAATAAAATATAATATGCCATCCTTCTTAGTAATCTTATACTTTTTTTATTTCTATATTTACGTTTTCGGAGTTCTTAGGCCTGCATTCCACCTTTCCTGCCATTCATTAACAAAACTGCTATTGTGCTGTCTGCTAATCAACGTACTTCTTCAAGTACTAGTGCAAAAATTCTTGGCAGAATTTTTGAAAAGTGATGGTACCGAGGATATTGTCTGGGGTGGGTGCTCATGAAGCATATGAGCAGTTGTTACAGCTGAAAACAAACAAACGAACATGCTTGTAAATACTTCATTAATTAGTTTTGTAAACATATTAATAGAGTCTGGTCTTTTTGTCGCTCTCGATTTTCCCTAAAGAGTCCTGTTACTGCAGACAAAGATGGAGTTGACAGGGAATATTGGTGATCACATAAGCCCAGGAAGGCGTCGCTTGTGCATGATAGAAAAAGAAAGAAGCGGTGCGGAGACAAGTAATTGTATTAAAAGACGGCGGAGAGACCGTTCTACATTTGCATTAAGCTGCAATAATCAACAAATTTGTCAGCAGCGGCAACGGCCACTAGGTGATTCGACCGCAGCTCTTGCTACTACTTGATAGATCACGATCGCTTGTGTCATCTGGGTCCATCTCAACTTCATTTTTCTCTGAGCAGTTTATATTGGCGAGCGCTTCGCTTTCTGGTTCAAATCAATCTTAGTTGTCTCTAGAGAAAAATAAAGCGAATTAACCTTCGAGAACTTCTGCAAATGCAGCAGGAGCTTGTGATGATGTGATGAAGAAGTATCCGCCGCAAGAGCATATGATTTAGCTGCTCTCAAGTACTGGGGAACGTCAACTTTCACAGATCTTCCGGTAAATATTATCAATTTATCAGATAAAAAAAAAAACATTTTTATATGTAAATCCCTCATTAGATATTTGGTTATTTATGGAGCTAGAATAACATTTTAATTTTATGTTGATTTCTGTGTGATCATTTGTAATAGGAGTCTGACTATGAGAAGGAAATTGAAAGATTGAAAACGGTCACAAAAGAAGAATACCTAGCCTCCTTAAGAAGGTTTGTTCTTGAGCATTCTCTAGCTTAAGAGATTTTATTTTTAGCAGCTTAAAGTAGCGGAAACGGGCATGAACTAATGGAGAAAATCACACGTCCCTGGAATGTCAAATACACTTGAGAACAACAACAATTACTTTCGCATTTTTACTTTCTGAGGAAACATAAAATTCTCATGTCCCAAACAGGCACGCAAGGGCGTACACCATTCTCATAACAAGCCTATTTTACAAGTCACTAGAAAAGTTCCATTGCTTTACATGCCTACGGGTTGTTTCCATAACACTTGCAACAAATAAAAAATTACGATGAAATACACTTTGTACTATAAACAGACTGCTTTTGTTTATTGAATTTCCAAAGCAGAGCAACGTCTATTGTCAAATAGAAACCTACAGAGGGAATCTACCATGAGAAATCAACCATCATTTGAGTGATCAAGTTGCTCAGTGTAGTGGAAAATGTCCTTATTTGTACATAAATAATCTACGAGCATGTTGCAAAGATGCAGCTAGGTGTCGTGTCAATGATATTGCAATCAACACCTGGCAGAATTAAACCTGCAAATGGCAAACCGTGCAGAACAAAACTGTAAGCAACAGAATTGCACGTCAAGAAGAAAGAAGGGGCATGGCATTTCAACATTATATTTCAGAGAAACACATAATTATGAGCAACAAGATGAAGCACAACCCAGAAGCTTTATCACCACCTTTCCTACCAGAAAGCACCAGCTCAGTGAGTGAGACATAACCCCAAGCTTAATCACCAACCACCGTAGTCCATTAACATAATAAGGAAACAGGGTATATGCTACTAAGTTATGATATGCGGTATATGGGTTGACGACTTCAGAACCAAAACACGGATTTGGTATAAGGAAAGTTTTTCCACCAATAAAGTTTGGGTAATTCTATCTCCACGCCATCAAAATCTAATCCAAGAAAAAATAATAACGAGACCCCCTTTTATTTCTTTACATTCTTTCCAGCTAAGCATCCAAACACTCCCTATCCTCTCCTGGGGTCACTCCTCCTTCATCCCTTTCTACAAATAGCCAAATTAATCCCCCCTTTATGCAATAAGACAAATTAATTACCCACCAGAACAATTCGAATACTTCACCTATGAGATAAAGAGACTAAGATCATCATCAATTAATTCAAAGGTGTAGGGTTAAAAAAAATATGGGAAAAAAGATTCGAAAGAAAATTTTCTAACACCAGAGTTCTGAAGCCGCCAGCAATAACACCTTTATTTTTAATCACCAAGCTAAAGCCTCACCATTAAGTTCATTTCTTTAGTCCTTCATATGCAAAAACCCACCAAACGGGCAAAACAGTGCAGTCCAACACTATAACTCCAGCGATATTGGTCACCAGATGGGAGATTCAGGGAAACAGATATTCGAAATTTAAAAATATTTCTAAAAGAATGCCTAATCTCATAGTAGTTGTTGGACTAAAATCCCTTCAAGAGCGGAGAAAAAATGAGGAGCTGCGTCCCTATCACAACCAGTAAGAAGAAAGCAGAGGGAGGGAAGACGGTAACAAAAGTCTAGGAGCAATTCAATTTGTAACATCCAATTCTTCAACAACTGCACCCATTTGGGTGCAATTCAAACTGTATAGATATCATGGGAATTGGCAAATTTATATAAAAGTCAATTAATTATTCCCCTTACAAACACCTTATTAATGGTGTTGTCGTAAATTTAGATTTTGGAGGTGTGGAAACAGACCCACCCTAAAAGTTTCTCACTAGTTGTTAGAGAACACAAAATATGATCATTCTTGTTTTTCCTTTCAGATAGCTATGAAAAATAACAGTAAATAACTGATTGTTTTGCCTGCAACAAAGAAATCCATCCCAATATACTGTATATGCACATGCACAAGCTGCTCTAGCAGATTATTAGCATTTAAAACTTGAAAATGTTGGGGAAAAAACCTGAGCAGAGCTCTCGGTTGATCAATACGTGGGATTCTTGGCTGGTCTTCCAGATTATCAGTTCCATCTTGCAGAATAGCATCAGTGGCTGGCTCACCGAAGGTTTGAGATAAATCGTCTGCAAGCTCCTTTAGACCCTGTCAGGATTGAGAGAGGCATCAAATTCTAGTCCAGACTATACTCAGTGAACAAAATGCATTTTTATTGTCACCTAAAATTCTCAGCCCAAATCCTCAATGTTTTAAGCATAAAGATTTCCTGTTACCTTAAATAAGCAGTGCCAACAGACCAGAAAGCAGATATGGCCTGGTTCAAAGCATGCTAACATACATTTTACATTTGTTTGCTCTCTTTTCTGGGATTCAAGTGTGGCTTAGAGGGACATGATTACGTATTAAAATGACAGTGCCCAGGCCAGTTAGCATGTAGTGGTTGAAGGATCAAACTGTAAATCTGCAGCTAAGCTGCATACCTAACTTCAGCTAATCTATACCAGGGTATTAGGTACACTTGTGTGCAAATAAGGGAGAACAAAGACACGGAAATTTAAATTCAATTCATTAAATAAGAAAGATACCGTCAAACTTGGGACTTCAGAGTACATGAGTGAAGCACGAGTTCTTCCTGAAGGTTTGAACTGATCCTGCAAGATACAGAAAGCTGAAGTTGTCAGATATAAAACTAGACTAATGTAATTGGAGGTTTGATAAGACAGGTTAATGAAAACTAATACTGCCTTCCCTTGTCCAAAACCTCCACTTCTGGATGGTGGTGAGAGCAAAATTTTACAATGTGCTAATTCAAGCAGGCAATATGATTTGTTTACAATGCCCATTAACCACTTCTAATGTAAAAATCAGATGCATAGAATTAAAAAATAACCAAATGCATATACTATTTCCAACCTCTAGAGCTTTAGGCATTTTTGCTTTTTTGCCACCAACAAAGTTGCACAGGTACATCACACCCATATTTGCAATATCCTGTCACCATACAATTGAATCAGTACATTAGCAATAATACAAACAGGAGCTCAGACAACAAGAACCGCCCATTTATGCAATTTCAAGGCATAAAACACTGGTGAGTTATCTCACTATGCCTGCTTAGGAAGCAACCATTTTATCATAAGCAACTACAATCAATCTATATAATAAACGAATAAAGAGGTTAGAATGCTTCCAGCTTTTAGTTGGCCTCAAAATTAAGTAACAAACACACACAATGAAAAACCATAGCAAAAGAAAATTCAAATACTCATCTGACTATCAGAGCACCCACAACTCATGGATTATTACTTTCAACTCTTAACAAGATTTTGGAACAAGAAAAGGTTTGTTCATCCACCAAAAGTTTCAATGGCATGTAAACATCATTTCAATTATTAAAGGCATCACAGATGCTCTAAATACAACTTTCAATTCCTTGAGCAAACACGAAGAATATCACACAAAAATATTCAGTGTTTATGACTTACGGTGCACTTCAACATAACAAACATTCATTCAAACATCTTTGACACAAAACGTGTCCAATCTGTGATGCATGTACTTAACTATTAATATTCTTGTGACTCCAAAAAAAAAAAGATAAATAAACCAGATAATGCAAACTTTTCATGGGGAAAGATGTTCAGCAAACCTCAGCATGTTATAGAAATGCCAGCAACACATGGATATATAGAATTAGATATGATTTTCAATTTAAATTGAAAAAATGTTTATGTTTAAGTGTTGGTTCACCTGTTTCTCCTCCAATGAACCTATCTTTCCATCCTGCAAAAAGAACAGATTGTAATGAATTCAGATAAGGGACAGAGAAACAAAGACAAACATACCCAATTACAATAAAAAATTGAGCCATTTCAACCCTTCATTATTATTGAACTTTTTTCTTCTTTTCCTATTTCAAATGGAAATGGAACAAATAAGAAGGTTTAATAAAGCACATCGTCAGTGTTTTTGGTGCTTCAATCGGATGAATAGGGTTGTGTGCGGATACGTGAGTTTGAGAATATGAGATATATATTGACAAAGAAAGTCAGAGCCAGCAAAGCCAAAAAAATGAGGAATTATCATTAGGCAAACCCTACCAAACCAGATACTAAACACTGCAACTGCCATAACTCAGAGCCAATTTGTGTAAGATTTTCAGAGGCAGCATTGACCTGTGTAAAAAAAGACACGTTAGGATCATATCACAGATAAATGTTTGGATTGCAAGGGACTGCCCTGTAATTACCTTATATTACCTATAATATCATAGAAATCAGTCGAAAGTGAGACTGTATTTTCAATTAATAAGGAAGATATAATAAGTTCTAAATAATAGCTAAATGAGCTGATATATCACACTAGGTTATTCATTAACAAAAAAAGTTTACATGCAACTAGGCTTTCAGCACATAAGATGTACATAAAATAAAGTTTACTGCTTGAAAAACAATTTCAGTGAAATCAAATCCTTCAACAGGTGTATCAATTAACAAGAACGCTAGCCAGAATCAGGATTTCAATTATTGCATTTAAATGCTTCTATATGCAGCTTCATACAGTTTCCCAAAACTAAGGATCACACATTTGATGATGAGGTCAATCAAAACAAATAAACCTGGTCCTTCATTCACAAATTAAGGTGCTGGGGCATAGAGAGACATATTCTCTTACGTCATTTTGAATTGCCTTTGAGATCTCCTTTTGACTCTCCATTTTATCATCCAAAAGTTGTATTCTCTGTGTTAAATGCGTCTTGGCAGTCTAGCAAAAGAATATATACATAAACACAACAGCATAAATGGAAAACATGACAATGTCAGCCAGCCAGCCAAAAGAATAATCAACTCATAACTTGACATGCCAACATAATAAAATCGAGGATTGCTATGTTTTGAATTATTTTCAGAAGAGTTCACCCTATAGTCTCACATGTCACACTCTGTAAAGAAGAAAAAAGGGACGGGTACCAACCATGCATCATATGAGATCCATAATCATAATCATATCATAATAATATAATAAAATGGAAGCACCAGCGTCTAGTATTGACAAGTGTTCTACTTACATGTACAAAATACAAATCTATCAATTAGGTGGAGCAAGGCATGGTGACTTGACTGATGATTAGGAGGGTTGACAACCATGCTTTCTCAAATGCTAGGAAGTATGAATTCTAATTGAAGCTTTTCTAATTACTAGGAGGTGTAAATATCCTTTCCAAAAAATATTCATAAAACTTTATCTACTAAAAACTAACTTATCATGATTTTACATTAGCATTAAATAAAACAAACAAAAAACCAGGAAAGCCTTCCTCCAACAAGAAACAAGCTTATTAATTAAATGAATCCATTGCATCCACACAAAAAAATTCAATGGAATGCAAAATTCTGCTAAAAATGCAGCCTAATCTGATAGCACAATACAAGAAAAAAAAAAGTCTATCAGCTTTTACACGATTATTATCAACAAGAATTCATGTAACCAATCCAGAAGAAAAAAGAAGAGGAAAAAAACTTAGAAATAGAGAATAGCAGATTGCCCACACAAACACAGTGGGAAACTAGTCAGTGGAAAAATCAACAGCAAATAAAGTTCATCACCTACACCAATTGGCTGGTTGCATACGACTTTTATTCTTTAACATGGATTGGCACATTTATAACTTAATGGAAGCACAATGTGATCTACTTTTTCACATTATCCACATCCTAGCCCCCACCCCTCAAAAAAAATCATCAATGAAGCAGCACTTACAGACAGAGCCTCGGATACTTGCTCCAAATGTTTTGTCAAGTTTGAAACAGCACTTGCCATACTACGCTTTGTTACGTACATAAAATCTGAGAATTTTAGACCCTAGTTGTCAACAAGGAAAAAACATTAGCATCCTGAAAGCACCTAACTTCATCGTAGGGCTACATAAAACTAAATAAGATAAATAATAAAAATAAGAGTTTTGAGCATATGAAAAGACGTTTTGATACAAGAAAACACAAGATAATGCAATGGTATTTAAGTAGATACCTTCCACCACATGTACCCATAACCCAATGCCCCCAAGGTGGCAGCTGGAGCTATAAGACCAGTGAGGTTACCTGTACCAGGCAGGAGGAATTAAAATCTGATGAGAAAATAAACCACCATATGAAATAATCAAAAGAATAGTTCATCACTAGTACCAAAAGCCTAAAACACAACATTTTGCAAGCCAGTAAAAAAATAACCTAAAGCTGGTTATGTACTGAAAGGAAAAGGGAAAAAGAAAAGATTGTTCAAATTTCCATTAAATATAAAATACAGTAGAGGATACCCATTTGGCCAGAATTCCCATTGAGAACTGTTATTTGCCGTGCAGAGGCCAGTTGTCGAACTTCCATTGCTAACCGACGCACCTGTAAGGAATTTCAAAACAGAAAATTATTTGCAACTACATGCAGTGTAATATTATATAATTCACTATTTAAATTAAACTGGAAATCCTTATTACCTGTTGGGCAATGGCATCAGAGTAGTCAGAATCACCATCAGATTGTTCCCCAGATTTTCCCATACCCTTCGTCAAGGACTATCAAACACAATTACACATTTAGTTACCAGAATTTACATAGAAATCAATTTTTATTTTATTTCAATTAAGAAAAACTAAATATAAATCTCCACTCATTTTCAGCTAACACATACAAGGGTAAATTTAACTAAGCTGCAAACTATCAGATCAGAACAGAGAGAAACTAGGTATTCTTTAAACCAAATAATAATAATGCAATAACAAATTACCTGAAGTTCACCCAATAATTCTGATAATTTACCGTTTTTGAGCATAATCGTACCGGTATATCCTTGTAAACAACACAGCAAGGAAAGGTCAGTCAAATACAGCTGTGCAAGTATACATGAATGATCAGCGATTAATAATAGTTATTACCTGCTCCGGCGAGGATGAGGATCCTAGAGACGCTGACTCCTGCTTGCATAGCCATGGCTACGTCCGGTAAATCAGGAACCCTAGACGGAGAGAAACTTTTTTGTCTGGGGAGGATCAGTAGACTTGTTGATCAGTGTGCCACAAGTATGTTTTACTGGGCCGGCGTCACCTTTAGGATTAGTTGGGCCGGCTTTGCTTCATTGGCCTTTTTGCGTTTCGACCGACCTCACAGGGCCGTACAGTCCATATATGTGGCCTGATGAGAACAAAACAAATACTGCTAATAGAAAAGGAAAAAGAAAAACGCAAACCTCCAAAATGAAACAAGTCCCCATCCTACTGGGGTAATCTCAATTAGATCCCTGATTTTATCTCGATTAAGTTCCCAGGTATCAATTTCTCAATTAGATTCTTCTTTTAGTTTAGGTTAACAAAATAGTTAAATATTCATCTGAAAAATTCTCTTTATTTTTATTAGAAAACCATGAATTTACTAAAACCTCTCTCATCATATTGAATAGACCATGAAAAAAATATATAAATATTTTATTTCTTTATATGGTCTTGTCTATAAAATGTGCTAATTAAGGACTCGTGGGATTAGTCGAGATATACGCAAGCTAACTTGGACAACCATGTTAATAAAAAAA
>Ga0325402_1003941_pt1:0-12500 | contig 13605 bp, 9 predicted proteins | sample PopdelMetagenome_22_FD_207212 | JGI IMG/M metagenome (GOLD analysis project Ga0325402, IMG submission 207212) | Populus deltoides microbial communities from Bellville, Georgia, United States - Xylem-PdKOR-R3 | ecosystem: Host-associated > Plants > Phyllosphere > Stem > Wood/Secondary... | reverse complement strand
CTGAATGTATAGCTATAACTGAAGCTACAAAGAAGATGGTATGGTTATAGAGTTTTTTTTGAAAGAATTAGGCAAGGAGAAAGAGAAGGGTATCTTTATGTATAATGACATTTAGAATGCAATATTTCTTGTCAAGAATACAACATTTCACTCTAAGACTAAGTATATCCAGATCATAGATCACTTTATCTGACATCTACTTGGTGATGATCAGTTAATACTAGAGAAGATATGTGAAAGCAAGAATCTAGCTAACATGTTAACTATGGGAGTTACACTTGATAAACTAAAGTTGTGCAAAGCTTCATTAGGTTCATTTATCTTCGAATGGGAAATTGATATGAATTGAGACAAATTAGGCTCAATGTCAACTACAAATCAAGCTAGAAATAAATAGATGATTTTCATAAAGAGATTTAGAGATTTTACCAAATCAACAGGAAAGAATCATAGTGTGTGCTCCCCTATTTTACCTATAAATAGAGGGAGTCGTAAGAGAAGAAGACACACAATTAAAAACATTAAGTGATAAAGAAAAGTGAGGTGAAAGTTATGGAGGGTTTGTGAGTCGAGTAGAGAGAGTCCTCTTTAATTGGTATAATTTTTTTTTTTCTTTTAAGAGTAAAAACAATGGTTCTATGAATATAGACAAATTATCAAATCATATTAAATGGTGTGTTTTTATTTTTTAACATTGATAATAAATCTTAACACTTTTCAATACAATAATGCATTAAAAATAAAAAAAAATAAAAACAAGTACTAGCAACTTCAACTCACAACTGTGATTACCTATGTCGAAGCATTTATCCAGATATGTCAGAAATGAAGGGATAATGAAAAGAAAAAATAAGTTTTTGTGTTTAAGAACAAGCACTATTACATTAACATAAACTAAAAGAATAAGGAAAAAGGAACATAAATGAATTTTTTTTGTTGGTCAATCTTTTTTTTTCAATTGCACCCTTCTTTTGTCCAACTATTTATTGATTTCTTATATTTTTTTATAGGGAAACACAATTAAAAAAATATAGGACCAAAGTGTGAAAGGTGGTAAAATGTGTTGACCGATATAAAATTAGCACAACAAAGTTCTTTTTTATCCCTTTATTTTAATTTTTCATCTGATCCAATCCTTTTGTTTTTTTGATGTTTCATTTTAGTCCTAAATTCTATTTTTCTCATTTTTAGTCACTGGCATAAGGGAGAAGAGAAAGGTCGTTAGATTATGGCAATAGAGAGAAAAAGATATAGATTCTCCACAATCCGACGATGAAAATAGTTAATCCTTGTGTCAATGAGTCTTATTCAACAAAATGAATTTAATGGTGGTGGTTTTTTCCTCTAAATATATCCAAAAAAATAGATTGAGTTTTTTTTTTTCAGTTGATTCTCAATATTTTGGATGGTTTATGGTGTTTTAGAGCTTATTGGTGGTTTAAGCATGTTTGTATGGTATTTATTTGAGGTTTTTGTTTTATGAAAATGCATTAAATTAATTTTTCGGCGAAAGTCCCGACTCCCTTGATTTTTTGACCACCACATGAATGACCAAATTTTAGGTTTATAAGTGACATGTTGTTTGCTCCAGTAGACAATGCATCCTTTTTTTAATAAAAAAAAAAGGTATTGTTTACCCCTTATTTGAGGGGAAAATTTTTGGCCCAAGCACACCAAGGGTCGGGTTTTTTGCCGAGCCTAGAAACACCTGGCCTCTTTTCCTTCTTTTTTTGTTTCTTTCAAATTTCTAGGCAAACCCTCCATCCTTTTTGTGTATTTTTTGTTTGCATTGTTGTTTTTATTTAAATTTTAATTAGGATCATATCTCATATTTTTTTTAGATTGTAAATCCTTCTATTAAAAAATTTGATTTAAAAAACAAGGTTGTTTAACCCGACGAGGGTTATGACTAAGTCACGAAAATGATAGATTAACCCAATTTGAATTGTGTATATTAAAAATGTCATCAAACCATTCCTTTTATAAATAAAACATTGGACCACCATTTTGAAGATATTAGTACATATATAGAAGCTTCAATTTTATTAATCACATTTCAAACTTTAAATTCGCAATTCCTTGTTGCTAAAAACCACGCTAATAATTGTTACTTATTTTTTTAATAAAAAAAGATTTTAATCGGAAAAAAAAAAAAAAAAAAAAAAAAAAAAACCAGTTTAAAGCTAAGTCTTTATGGTGAATGATCTTATACTATGGCTAGCTAACTAATCAGAATGCAATTACAAATGCCTTTGTTCACTCACAGTGAAAACAATCAATTACTAATGTGCGTGTGTGTTTATAATTGTGACATTGTTAAGCAAAAACGCAGCAGAACAAGGTTAAGCTGATAGGTTACGAATTGCATGGGACAAAGGCACCCACCAGGGTTTTTGATATGTGATGTCGGCAAGGCAGGCAAGGACATCTCTGCAAGATTTAGGCAGGAGCTGTTAGAACAAGAACTTGAGAACAAGCTGCATATACGTGTGTGTGTGTGTGTGTGTTCCGGATGAAATATCAAATTGCTCGTGCTCTTTCGGAAATATGAATTAAGAACAGGTAAGGTTTAGTTCTTTCTTGAGTAGTTGAACATTTACCTTGGGCACAAAGAGCCAAGGATGACACGGAAGATGATGCTGGCCATGGAGCTGCAATGTTGTTGGTCAAATCACATGCAAAGCTGAACCCTCGAATTGTCCAATATAACATCGGCAGGCAAGCTTCGAAGTAGACACGCTACAATTAAATGGAAAAGAAAAGGTATTATTATCATTAAATAATTGATTTCTTTTCGGAACTGCTGCACAGATTATCGCCGGTATGTATTTAATGAGCTACAGCAGGAGCTGCATGTGTGAAATTTTCAAAAACGAACTTAATCAATTGGATGCTGTGTAAATTTTATTGTTGCTCACGAAGTGCTAGACATGTCAAAAGGCTTATGTGTAAGTAACTGAGAAGAGATGCTTGCATGTTTCGTTTTGTTAATGAGCAAATGAACCGTGGTATTGACAGACACGCCATGAGTAAACACAAGTAAGAAATGTGTAAAATAGTCACTAAAAACTTATATAGTCGTTAACTTTAGGACCTATGAAATTAGTTGAGATGCGTGCAAGCTGCGCGGACATCACGTTAATAAAAAAAAAGTGTTGGCACATGATTTGACATACGGTCAACTCCTTCGCACCACAATAAAACAAACCCTTCAAGAGATCGAGGTATCATGCAACACACAAACACTAGAAGTGATTGATTGAGAGCTAGCTAGTAATACAGAAATCATGCATGGAGATTATCAGCAAGAAGGTTAGTAGTTTGATGATGCTGATAGTGGCCTTCACATTCATGGCTGCCTTCGCTCATTCCACCCTAGCCGTGCGGCTGATTCCACCACTTTCAGACATTATGTATGTCCAAGGTGAAGCTAATTGTATCGATAAAGGTGGGTTTTGCATGTTCAGCCCTATGGACTTATTACGGAGAACTTATCATATACATAGTGTAATTATTCTGTGTAGTGTTTTCCACCATTATTATTTTACACAACCCTGAACATACACGCGCGCGCGCATACTCACACAAAGTATGGCTGCTAGATACGCATCCATTACTATTTCATCATCTCTTCCATTCATTAACTTGGTATCAGAGCAGACTTGGTATTTCTCTTCCTCATGGATTCTGCAAGCACCCAAAATATGGACTCTCACATGGCTGCACCGATTTTCTCCTCTGTCAAACATAATCTTCCTTCTGATGGTGTCTTCTCTGCTTCTGCTGCAACAATATCAGCTGTTGTTGCTATTCCTTCCTCTGGTAATGAATCACTCTCCCTTGACGTTCATTCTTCAGCTGCAGCCATCAAAAACACCACGGCTATTACCTTCCCCAACATCAACTCTGCTGCAATGGTTCCTTCCTCAGATTTCACAGCAGGAGCAAAATTCCCTCACATGATTGTTCCTCTTTCAAACACTCAACAAATAATCTCTCTAAAACTATTAAACAAAAATTTCTTATACTGGAGTATGCAGATGAAACCTTACTTGTTAGGCCAAGGTGTGTACTCCTATGTTGATAGTTCTTTCCCATGCCCTCCGCGTATATACCATCTGCTGATATGGCCTTGTCCATCATTAATCCATCATATCTGTCATGGAAACAGCAAGATCAATTGATTATATCAGTCATTCTATCATCTCTGTCTACTGAAGTGTTACATCTTGCCGTTGATTGCCAGACATCTCATGCTTTGTGGACGACTCTTGCCACTGCCCTTGCTTCACCATCTAATTCACGAATAATGCAGCTTCATGGTTCTTTCCAAGACTTAAAGCAGAATGATAGCACTGTCAGTGCTTATTTGCAACAAGCTAAGATGCTATTCGATGAGCTTGCTGCTGCCGGCAGACCACTGTCCATGGAAGATTTTAACCTCTATGTATTTCATGGATTGAGAGGAGAGTTTCGGGACCTAGTAACCACCCTCTCCACTAGAGCAGAACCTATTTCGTACACTGATCTACACAGTCTTCTTCTCACACATGAGTTTCTGCACAAGGCTTCTCTTCAACCTGTTGTGGCAACCCCACTGATGCCAACACCATCTCAGCCTCCCTCAGCCTTCTTCTCACAGCGTCAGCCATGGTCTTTAGGTAACCATTATAACCAAAATTCTGGTCGCAGGGGTCGCTTTCATGGAGGATGGAAGACTCATAACCGTGGCTATCTCAATCATGGTTCACACAGGTATAACTCTGGTCAGAATATTAACAGTAATGGTTTTAGGTCCAGACAGTTTGTTGGACAGAATTTTGGGCAACAAGGCAATCATTTTGAGGGCTCCAATCAGTGGCCAAATTCGTGTAAAATAAAATGCCAGCTCTGCTATAGCTTAGGGCATTCAGCGCAGCAATGCCCCCAACTATCCAATCATAATTCACAAGCCAATGCTAATTTGGTGTGTAATACTCAATCTGAAAATACTCATATTACTTGGTTTCCTGATACAGGTGCTAATCAGCATGTGACACCTGACATTGCAAATATGGCGAGCTCAGAACCTTATACCGGCACTGATCAACTACATGTTGGAGATGGTAAGGGCCTAGCTATCTCTCATATTGCTCATTCTAAAATCCACGCACCTAAACGTACATTCACTTTATCCAACATTATACACATACCTCACATTAAAAAGCCTTTGTTATCTGTTCAGAATTTCTACTTAGAAAATAATGTATTTTTGAATTCCATTCTTTTGTGTTTTATGTTAAGGACCTCATAACCAAGGAGGTGTTTCTTCTGGTCATAGTAGAGATGGCCTTTACATTATGTCTGAATCCTCTGCCACCTCGTTGCCTCAAGCTTTATTGACTGCACGTCAATCCACTTCTGCTGATGTCTGGCATCGCCGACCTGGGCATCCTAGTTCACAGATTTTAAGGTTATTAGTATCAAATAAAAAAAAAGTGTCATGTACGTCAAAACAATTTCATTTTGACTATCAGGCTTGTCCTTTAGGAAAATCATCGCGTCTGTTTTTAGGACCTACAGGTCACAAAACGTCGGCTCCTCTTGAATTAATTTATAGTGATGTTTGGGGACCTTCCCCCATGTTGTCCTTTGATGGTTTTCGGTATTTTGTTATATTTGTTGACGCCCATACGAAGTATATATGGTTGTTTCCGTTAGTTGCAAAATCTGATGTTTTCACTATTTTTCATCAATTTCAAACTCAAGTTGAGCGTCAGTTTTCTGTTAAAATTAAATCTGTTCAAACAGATTGGGGTGGCGAGTATCGAAAATTAAATACATTTTTCAAATCTATTGGCATTCACCATCGTTTGATCTGCTCACATACTCATGAACAGAATGGCATGGTTTAACGCAAACACCGCTATATTGTTGAAACCGGTCTTACGCTTCTGGGTCAATGTAAAGCCCCTCTAAAATTCTGGTATTATGTATTTGAAACTTCTGTTTATTTAATAAATCGTATGCCAACTCTTGTTCTTAATTACAAGTCACCTTTTGAATATCTTTTCCAGTTGACTCCTGACTATAATTTTCTTCGTACTTTTTGTGTCTCTACTTTCCTTTTCTTCATCCTTATAATGTCCATAAACTCGATTTTTGTTCCTCTCTGTGTGTCTTTCTTGGTTACAACACCTCCCACTTAGGTTATCGTTGTCTCAATTTATCTTCCCATCGTATCTATATGGCCCGTCATGTTCGATTCCACAAACACACTTTCCCTCTAGCAACTTCTGAACAGAATAACTCTCCCTCATCATCAAACACCAGCACATGTCTACCTCCACTATTCCCCACACTCCCTCAGCCCTCTTCTTTTTTATCACCGTTTCCTGCCTCTGTTTCCCCTACCCCACCTACATCCCCTACACCAGCCCCTATTTTGACTCCCATTATGAGCACTAGTCCGCCCCTTTTATCTCCACATGCATCTCTTTTCTTTTATCAGTGTCCAGGTACAAGTATGGCTCCAGCATCTCATCCTGCTTTCCTAAAATCAGTAGCGTTGCAACAGCCTCCTCCCGTGTTGGCTTCCCCACTGCTGAACACTTCCTCTCGGCCTGGTTCAAACTTGGCCAATTCCCCAACATGTCTCTTTACGGTTTCTCCTCCTGCATTGAATTTAGTCATTGATCTCTCGCATTTTGATCTTTAGCAGGTCTCGAACAGTGGTGTTTCAGCATCTCCTCCTTTAGCCCCTCGCCAGCACACCATGGTCCTTAGGCCACGGAAAGCCAAGACAGCTAATATCAGTGTCACCTCTGCTCTGGAGCCTTCCTCTTCCCCTACCCATGAACTGTCCACATTTCAGGAGACACAACGTTCATTGCCCTGGAAACAAGCTATGCAAGAGGAAATAAAAGCTTTGCATGATAATGGTACATGGACCCTAGTCCCGTACCATTCCTCTATGAACTTGGTTGGCAGTAGATGGGTTTATAAACTTAAATGGCGTGCCGATGGTAGTGTTGATAGATACAAAGCCCAGCTGGTGGCTCGGGGGTTTACTCAGCAAGAGGGGATTGACTATTCCAAGACATTTAGTGTTGTAATCAAGCCTACAACTGTCCGGCTAGTACTCACAATTGCTATCTCGAATGGGTGGTCGCTCCATCAATTGGATGTTCACAATGCTTTTCTAAACGGCATCCTTCAGGAAGAGGTATACATGGATCAACCACCTGGTTTTGTTCATTCTGATTTTCCTACTCATGTGTGTCATCTTCATAAATCCTTATATGGTCTTAAGCAAGCACCTCGGGCCTGGTACAAATGATTAAGCGACTTTCTGCTCTCTACTGGTTTCCAAGCCTCCAAGGCCGACACTTGTCTATTCATCCTCTCTTATGGTGGTGCTTTATTTTATTTACTTGTGTATGTTGATGATATTCTATTGACTGGGAGCAATTCTGAGTTACTTCACAAATTGATTACTTTACTGAGCTCGGAATTCAAGCTTCGGGATTTAGGTATGGTGCACTACTTTTTGGGCATTGAAGTAAAACCCACCTCTATGGGCATTCTACTGAGTCAACAGAAATATGCTACTAATATCATTAGACGAGCAGGTATGTCATCCTGTAAACCGGTTGACACTCCTTCATCCCCTTCTTCTGCGTTGACCACCCTATTAGGTGCCCCGTACTCTGATTCCACCAAGTATAGACAGATTATCGGTGCTTTACAGTATCTTACCTTTACCAGACCTGATATCTGTTATGCTGTCACTAAGATATGTCAGTTCATGCACGCTCCCGCTGAGGACCATTGGGCGATTGTTAAACGTATTTTACGGTATCTTCAAGCTACGACATCTTATGGTTTACATGTTACTCGAGGATCTCCCCTATCCCTTCATGGCTTTACTAATGCAGATTGGGCTGGCAGTGTTGATGATCGGAAATCTATTAGTGGTTATCTGGTATTTCTCGAGAATACTCCTATCTCTTGAAAATCTGGAAAACAACATAATATTGCTAGATCCTCCACAGAAGTCGAATACAAGGCCTTAGCTGATGGTACCGCTGAAATCCTATGGCTTCGTTCGTTACTGTCAAAACTCCAGCTTTACTCTCCACCTATGACTACTTTATGGCACGATAATTTAGGGGCAACATTTTTATCAGTAAATCCTGTCTTTCATGCCCGTACTAAACATGTTGAGATTGACTACCATTTTATTCATGATCGAGTTGCCAAGAAGGAGATTCAAGTCCGGTTCATCTTCTCGAAGGATCAACTAGCCGATATCCTTACCAAACCACTATCGTCTACACTGTTTGCGTATTTTTTATCCAAGCTTCGAGTGGAATTTGCCTCTTCAGCTTGAGGGGCATATTACGGAGAACTTATCATATACCTAGTGTAATTATTCTGTGTAGTGTTTTCCATCATTACTATGGTGCACAACCCTGAACATATATATATATAAAGGATGGCTGCTAGATACGCATCCGTTACTATTTCATCATCTCTTCCATTCATTAACTGGACTGTTGCGGTTCTATGGGATGCTTATATCCAATGGGGATATGCTTTTGAAGATCGGAATCATGTGATCAACGTCCTATCAACTTCTAGCTAATATGTAATAAAGTCATGTGTATCATGACCAATGCTCGTTATTTTCTGTTTTGATGTTGTAATTGAAGGGCAGTGAGAGGTTTGGGGAAGAAGACAATAAAATGGATAAGATCGGTTGTGTTCCTCGTACATATTTTGTTCTTGTTTAATCAACTATGATTTTTATTTTCTTATAATACTTTCCTACTTGCATAAAATAGGAACTATATATATCAAGACAACTGCCTAGCTACTAGTCCTTGTTTTGTTTTATTACCTATGATTTTGTTTTTCTATGAAATTTTTTCATGTTTTTTTATTAGTTTGTGATCGGGAAATTGGAAAACTAAAGGGAAATTAGGGAATTTATTAATACAAAAGGGAAATATAATCAGGTTAGCCATGGGAACCCACTGAACTTGGATAGGGTAATTTGTAGAATTGTAGATCATCATGATCAGGCTTACAGCTTTAAGACTTCAGCTGGTTTATTTGGGAATTGCTGGCATATATAGTGCCTAGGATTTGAGAAGAAGAAGATGACTGTAGCAATAAGAGATTTCAGCTTGAATTACTCAAGAATTTGGCAATAAGAGATGCAATTGCTGCATATTTTCTTCTGTGGTGCCGTCCTATTCCTATGGATTTAATACTGGTTGCACATTCTCTACACAAGAAAAATTAATGAAGTTAGTATTATTGCATGAATTAGGATCCTAAAATAATTAATTTAGTCTAATTGAATACCAAATCATAGTTATCAAGTTCCCAATGACCCGCTAACTTAGAGTTTAGCATGGATCGTGTTTTTTTTTAACATGTTTAAGAGGTCGATTCGATCAAACTCAAATGATGTAACAAGTTAATTCATAATTTAAGTAACCCGACAAAACTTAAACTTGATCGAGTCAATTTTTATTTTTTTTAATTTTAAATAATATTATTTTTAAATAAATCTTGATAATTATAGTTTTAATAATTTATTTTTATTCTTTAAACAGAAACCACTATTTTAATACTCATTATATAATATATATTTACATGAATTGTTTTTTAATTTTTTCATGTGAGATATTAAAACCTTAAACATTAATTTTTTTTAATTTTTTTAAGTTAACTCTGGTCAACCTTTGTTATCCAAACCCATTCAATTGGTCAAGTTAACTTCGAGTTTAATAACTATAACTAAAAGGCATGAAATTGATTTAATTATTTATATAAATAATAAATTGGTTTAATATAAGTTTTTTAATCATTTTGAAAACAACTTTATGGAGTAGATTAGTTGGTTAGCACGTAGGTGAGTGGCTACTGATCGTGGGTTTGATTTCACCATGCAGTAATATTTTCTTCCAAAAGATAGGTGTGAAGTTATCTATTTATTTATTTATTTATTTTTAAAGAAAGAAGCAGGTTACCGAACCTTATAAAAAAATACTAGGCAGTTGTATTTAGGTTTGTGGCTTAGCGGTACTGGTAGGGAATTTTCTATCTCTACACTTTAGGTTTGAATTTTTATATACACGCATGTTACTCTTGCGGTGTTTTACTTGTCTACTGAGCTTGCAGAGCGTTCAGTGAACCCAGAAATTAGTCATGGTATCCATAAACTGACCCGAACACCCTGAGTTATATATATAAAAAACAAATACTAGCCTAGGCCAATGACCCTCCCCATATAAGATTTGTTTTTAATAGGCCCTACATGTATTTTTATTATTTTTACCCCTTTTTTAAGTTATTTTATTTTTATTTTTTAATTATATTTTTAATGTAATATTTTTATTTAATTTTATCTTTCAATATTTTTTATTTTTTTTTAATAACTTGCCCATTACTTTTTTTAATTAACTCTTTGTTTTTTTTTCTTTTCAATTTCATCTTTTAATATTAAATTTTTATTTAATTTTATTTTTTGTTTTTTTTTAAATGACATATCTTTAGTGGCCATTTAGTTTTTACTTTTAAGGTTTTTTTTTAGTTTTATTTTTTAATATTAAATTTTTATTTTCATTTTATTAATTAATATTAGATTAACAATGAATCAATTTTCATGTTTTTTATTGTACAATAAAATAAAAAAATCAATTTATAAACTTTATAAACTTTACAAGTTAACTAGGATAAAATTATTCTTTTTTTTTTCTCTATACCTACCTAGTTAATAAAATCATATCAAAAAATCATTTATAATTTAACTTAAAACTCGAGCTAAACAAAAAATTAAAATTTTTAAAATTTAAACTATTTTACCTAGTTAAATAATAATATCAAAAACTTTATAATAGCCATTTAGTCAATCAACTAGTTATTCCTAAAAATAGTGTGCTTGGGCTACTAAGTTTTTTTTCTTTAGCATTGCTTGAGGTCTCTTAAGTTGAAGAAGTGAGAGATGAAGACAAAAAAAAAAAATTGAAAATTAAAAAAAATACACCCTTTGTGTACAATATCATTTTTCACTTGGGCTCACAAAATTTAACCCGATACCCAATAAACTCGCAGCCCAAACTTTTCTTTTTACTCCGGCTCGAGAGTCGAGTCTGACAACTATTTGCAAAACAGCTAAATGAGTGACTTGTTTTACTTGCATGGGATGCCCGTAGAAACACGCGCCACAAATATAGTGGCTGCCAGTGATGACCTGCTGTCTAATAATCACACAATATGCTTGGTTCCCTAACAGATGACACCCACAGAAAATTTTCCATGAAAATATCAATAAAGTCTTTTTCAACAATAACCATCAAAAATAGACACAAAAATAGCTTTAAAAATAAAAGGAAAAAAAAACAAAAACAAAAACAAAAATGAAAAGCTGCTATACATGAAGGAGGCTGCTCATCAAAATATACAAGTAAAAATCCCCACACAAGGTCAAATTTCCAGAGACACCACCACCTATTTCAAACCGGTTCAAGCCCTTGACTAATCTCTTCAGCACAACAATGCACTGAAAATAAAAAATGAAAAAATGGGTACCAGCAGCTCCAACTCACCACCACGATTGCCTGCGTCGAAGCATTAATACAGATGTCAGAAACGAAGGGAGAACGAAAAGAAAAAAGAAACTGCTGCTGTGTACAAGAACAAGCACTATTACATTCAAAGCTGAATCTTTATGACGAATGATCTTATACTATGGCTGGCTAACTAATATATGATTCAGCTATCAGCTATCAGCTATCAGCTACCAGCATGCTATTAAAAATGCCTATGTTCACTCAGAGTGAAAACAATCAACTACTAATGTGCGCCCCGCTGTGTGTGTTTTTATTGTGACATTGTTAAGCAAACAAGTAGCAGAACAAGGTTAAGCTGATCGGTTAGGAATTGCATGGGGCAAAGGTACACACCAGGGTTTCTGATCTGTGATGTAGGCAAGGCAGGCAAGGACATCTCTGCAAGATTAAGGCAGGAGCTGTTAGAAACAAGAACGTGTGTGTGTGTGTGTTTTCCAGATGAAATATCAAATTGCTCATGCTCTTTCGGAAATGTAAAGAAAAGATAAGATTTGGTTCTTTCTTGAGTAGTTTAACATTACCTGGGGCACAAAGAGACACGGATGACACGGAGGATGATGATGGCCATGGAGCTGCAATGTTGTCGGTCAAGTCACATGTAAAGCTGAACCCTGTCGAATTGTCTAATATAACATCGGCAGGCAAGCTTCGAAGTAGACACCCTAAAATTAAATCGAAAAGAAAAATTTATAAACAACAAAACAATATTGATTTCTTTCCAGGCTGCAAATGAGAGCAGTTACATTACAAACTCTAAGAAGCACTTTCTTTTATTTGGTCAAATGAACAAAACCTTATTTCCATTCTCAAGCAAATTGGAAAACACGTCAAATGAACAAAACCTTATTTCCATTCTCAAGCAAATTGGAAAACACG
>Ga0325402_1003939_pt1 | contig 13605 bp, 11 predicted proteins | sample PopdelMetagenome_22_FD_207212 | JGI IMG/M metagenome (GOLD analysis project Ga0325402, IMG submission 207212) | Populus deltoides microbial communities from Bellville, Georgia, United States - Xylem-PdKOR-R3 | ecosystem: Host-associated > Plants > Phyllosphere > Stem > Wood/Secondary xylem... | reverse complement strand
GTTTCCCGGCCTGCGGAAAGGGCAAAGAAGTAAACGCAAAAAGATGAGAGAAAAAAAAAAGAAAAAAGAAAGGAAAACGAAAGTGTGATTTGCAAAATCAAATTGGGCCGCCTAATTCATTTAATTCAAAAGTGTTCGATAAAAGCAAAATTTAAATTAAAACACACACTCTCTCTCCCCCCTCCCCCTCTCGCATAGCGCAAAGAAAATGGAATGGAAAGCGACGGAAACTGTACGAGCAAAAATGGAGTCCTTGCGGTTGATTTGCGACAGAGATGCCCAAATCCAACTGCAGAAAATGGACTCCTTCACGGCGTCGTTTTCCAACTCTATGGATTCAGTCAAGGCCAGAGCAGAAGAAACTGTGCAGAATCAAGGTCAGAAGGCTTGCATTTTCACTTTACTCCAACTTGCTTACATAGAAGCTAGGGTTTGTAGTGTAGTTAGTTTGGGAAGTTAACTGTTCTATTTGTGGATGGAATTAGAACGGTTAGTGCTTTGGAAATTGTGTGATTTTTGTTTTGTTTGCAGGGAAATTAGGGAGTTTGAAATCTAGCTTGAAAGAAGCTGATGGTGAATTTGTTAAAGTTCTGGCAGGTTTCTCTCTCTCTCTCCCTGTGTTTTTTTTTTCTTCTTACCTGTATTTGGAGGTGAAAACCCTCAGTGAATTTATGCTGGCAATTTTTTGTGTTGTAAAATCCTTTAATTTATTAGATCTTTTGAAGTGGCTGGTTCATAATTTGGATGTGAAATCTGAATTCAGGTGTTTCGGGCATTTAAAATGCGAGTAGTAATTAATTAATTGATGGCGAATGTGCATATTGCAAGTGATTCACTGACTGAACACTGGTAAATGCTACTATGATTTTAAGTTCGTAACTAAACAATCTAATATTGATTGCCTTACAACGAGCGATCGTCATTACCATTTTTGATTGAAACTTTAGGTTTTGGGAGGGCTGTATTGTTTGCTTGCACTTACAGCTAGTGTGTTTTTCTAGTTAATTTTATTGGTTTTAGCATTAATCTGTAATGGAAGACAGAACATATTGATTTGCTTGTTGAGAATTAATGTTTTTGAGTAAATCTTAACCAGGATTTGCATTTTATTTCTATTAATTTTTATTTGCTTCTACACGCTATAAATTTCAAAGAAATAACTTACTCCCGATTCCAAATGTGAAGGTAGACTTTAACTTTCACCAATCATCAATTATGATGTTTTGTTTTATTTACCATTTGTATGCTTGAGTTGATGGATTTCCACGCTATTTTGGAAACCCTTAACTAAATAAATGATCAACTAGTGGCACAGAATGTTTAGGAGAGACAAAGATATGCTATTTCGGAGAGTAAAGAAATGTTATAGTTTTCAAAATTGGTCTGATACAAAATTAGCTGAAGAAAGAGCAGCAGAGACTTGTATTTGAACTGAGACTTTTTGGTGTCTTAATAAGAATGCTGGAAGTGTGTAAAGATTGATAAGGGCAAATGTGGGTCTTTTCTTCTCTAAACAAATCCACTCTCTGCTTCAATTTTTATTTATGTTTCGTGTGATAAAATGCTTTAAAACTGATTTCCATTAGCTTTCAGATTTATTTGTTTATTATTTTTTAATTTGTGTTCTCGTATAGTTAAGACTCAGAAAGAGGCCAAGCAGCTGGTAACAAGGGACTCAATATCTGCTACAAGGGCTAGAATACAAAAACTTCAAAAGAGTGTTCAAGTTCAAAGGGCCAGGAGGGATGAGCATGCAGCAATCATGTCCCAGCAATCTCTAGGTAATATTTTTTCCTGTTATTAGCTAATTGTTAATTGTTCACGTCCTTTACTTAGCTGATTGTTAATTGTTCATATCCTTTACTCCATTGCCATACTTACTCTCGTGAAAAATTGAATAGTGCATTTTCCTTCAAATATTGTTTCATTAACTAACTTGATTAAGATGAGATTTCTGTCAGTTTGGGTTATGCCTGTGAAATTGATGGTTATATCGTGGTTCTAAACATGACTAGGGTTAGATCTTGGTTCTGATCGAGTTGGAAACAAAGGTTGGAAGGGTTGAGATTTGTAGGATGTGTTTTCACATTTTCCTGACATGTTAGGGCACAATGGGAACTTATGCAAACATCCATTAGGATGGGATCTGAACAGTACATTTCTACTATTGGTGGTTAGTTTGAATGCAATACCTGGACTGACTACATAACCATGGCTCATCTTTGATTGGAAGAGGAATCACCAAGTCTGAATTCATATGTTGATGAATTTTGAGTTTGTACATCCTCAATTCTAGTATGCTGTGATATTTCTTATGTTTGTTTCTTTGTCAGTTGCCTTCAAAACCATATTTTAGTTTTGCTTATTGGTCTCTGCTCTCAGCCCTTTTCTCCTTGGCATTGTTTACAGCTTTGGCAACATCCAAAGAAACAGAACACCAAGACATCGACCATAAAAGGGAAATTCAAGAGGCAATGTTATGGTACAATATGGTTCTTGGCTTCAAAATTGAAGGTGGCAGGGGTAATCTATGCAATTGCTTTTTTGAATAATCATTCTATTTTATTCCTTTATGTAAATTCTGTACTTACAAATTCTCGATATGTTTAGGGGTAAAATTCACATTCAACAACATCAATTTGAAAAATCCATACAAGGAGTACTCTTTCACCATTCGCTATGAAAATGATATGTACACATGTAAGTAATGGATGCATTTGGATTATAAATTAATTTCAAACCTCAACTCAACTGAGTCTTTGTCCATTCCATTTCTGATATGGGCTAAACTTTTCATCATCTGTTGTTTGAATATATTCTTATTATATTTAAAGTTTTTTCTGCCTAATTTGCAGTGTTGGCTTGTGATCCACAATTGAATGACACCAAACAGTTGATCCATGAGTTGAATAAAACCAATGGCTTGTTCAAATTTGTCAGAAAATTGAGAGAGAAGTTTCAAGAAGCTGCACCACTTGGTAGAGTTTTACTTGTGTTCCTTTAACCTGTGTACTTGGGATACTTTCTGGATAATGGGCACTTGCTTTCTCTTTTGTGCATTATTTTCCATGGAATGGTTCATTATTTCAGCAAACATAAATGCTGGTTCCAGACATGACTTGAATGTGACATGCTAGTTGCTCTTCTGGGACAACCACTAAAATGTGGAGAAGTTTGATGAATAGGCTTTCAGCTCAGCTGTTTACGAGCAATTTCAGTACTCCTAAACTAAACTATTGTATGTTCAACCTTAATGCATTAGGATTCTTGCCTCAGTCCGCAACTCTTCATCAAGAGACAACAGTATCTGTGTCTGCTCCAGTTTTTAGTGATGTAAGTGAATCTCCATCAACGACAAGCCAAACTTCAGATGAACTCAAAAGAAATTCCAAGAGAAGTAGGCATGGAAGAGGAGGGAGACAGGCAATCATGTCTCCTGTATCTGTTCGCCGGTCCCCACGCTTTAAGGTAACTTGATTTTGATTGCATAGGAAGTTCAATGTTTTTTACCACCTCCAAAGACCAACTGGATAATGTTTGTTTTTTTCTTGCAATTTAACTCTAGACAATTGGTGGTGGATGACAGTTGAAAAAAAGGGCAATAAATTGAATTTGAAATATGTAGACAACATGATGTGGCCAGTATTCCTCCTATCATGTCGAGTTTGTCACTATCATTCCTTGAACTTTCTGCATTCTGAGATTACCAAGCAAGGCCTATAGGTTCTGTGTGGCAACTGTGTTGTGGTTGTTCTCCAACATTCTTATCATGCTCTTGTGAAGCCTTTCTCTCTCCTTTTCATTCTCAAATAAAAGCATTCTTGCTCATTATGTATTTATTACAATTCCCCTTTTAGTTCTTTGATATTTGTGCTATACAACTTCCACTGATGTGGATTTTCTTGATCTGAAATTTATGTCAGGGTAAGAAATGAAGAAGTGGAGGCAGTTTTTGTCACCTTTAGTTTGGTATGATTACGTGCCCTTTTAACTTGCTTGTGTGAAGCTAGTCATTGTTTGTGACTAAGTTGCTTTCTTGCTTGGTAGTCGATATGTGAATCAGGCCAATTTATCATATTAGTGGAAAATTAACTGAAAGGGAATGAAGACTCTCCAACAGAACGATTACTACTCATCTGACACGATGACCTCAACAAGGAGCCCAAGCTGCTTTAGTGTATTATGTTGTACTTGTGATCTTACTCGATGACCGATGTAAAGGGCCAAACATGATTGTCCCTTTTGTTGATGTCTAATCTATGGATTTCGACCTATTAGAAGCACACTGTGTTTAGTTCTAGATATCATTTAATTCAATGTGATGCGCTGATGTTCTTTGAAACGGATAATCGGGACACCTCAGTTTTCATAAGTTTTCACATTTTATGCTTTTCCTGAACTGGTTTTCATAGCTATGATCTTATGATTGATCCCTTGCTCTCCTTCCCCTTCCCTAAACACAAAGTCTCATATACGAGAGGAGGGCAATCCAGCCGGTTAGAGGCTTTTCTCCCCATCTGGCTTGCCCGTTCAAGTCATCTCTTGTCCCTCCATTGAGATTTTTTTTTTGCTCAAGGTAATAAGAACAAAACAGCTCACTTGTAAACTTATGCGAAGGAAATAATCCCTTTTATTAATGTCATAAATTGAACTAGATCTCATATCCTCTCCTCTATTATACAATGATGTGCCATCACTATCTCGTTATTTAAACTTGTCAACTTTGAATTATCCTTTACTCCTTTTTTATTAGCTCCTACTCTTATAAAATCCCTTTCTTAAGTATATGTACACCCGATAGAATTTATAACTTGTAAATATACATGACTCCTAAATATGTACTCTCATCACTAGGAAGAGCATGCTATGCTGCTGGTAGATACAGATATCTCTGCATCAGTGCATGGGTTTGCATCCACAGTTTCTGTGCTTCAGATTCATCATTTGCCAGAGTTGAACATTTACTTTCATTACAATCTGCGAAGTATTTGCCACTCACACCTTCTATTTGATGACTCAAAGCAACATAACATGTGGTTGATGCACCCTGCATATCATAAAAGCACACTCGCTCACCTAACTTGAAGTCTCTGTGTCTGTCTGTATGTACATGAATCTTTTTGACAGGGGAAATGACAAGGGAGCGTTGACAAACCTGAGATGTTGATTTTAGTAACTTGGACGCAATGAAGTAAAGGGAATCTGCAGATAAGATTTTTAGTACTTATGTTAGATTGTTTTTCTTTTTCTTCCATGAAAATACTCTGGGAGGAAGATAAATGAAGCTACCTGTGAGAAAGCCCTTATAACTAGCTCTCAATATTCCAGTCTTCACAATGCCTGGATGTACCGCGTTGATAGTTACTCTTGCATTCCTTGCCTGCCAAAAAAATCAAAATTTACCTTGAGCTCTGGTGACAAAAGGGAAGAGAGAAGAAGTAAAGGGGCTGATCATGGGTGGCATTTTACCCTGAGCTGTCTGGCTATTTCCTTGACGTGCAATATATTAGCCAATTTGGATTGAGAATATGCACGTGTCCCATCATAGCTGCAAAATGAGAAAACCAAATCTCAAGCTTGATTTTTTCTTACATAGCAATAATTCCCTTCATAATCATGATTACTCCATTTGGGATTTTCCTACAACTTGCTAATGACTGTTTAATCGATGCTGATTAGATTCTTGGTGGTCGTTATGTTATCATTAGTATCTCTTTTAGTCTAATCACGTATCATTTGAGAGGATGTAATTTTAGCCCAAGCTCTTTACTAGATATGGGCTCATGGCACTCAAATGATGCCGCACGATCCCTTTTCAAAAGTAATGTTACTGAAATTAAGGGAAGGAGAGGGATCTTACTTCTTCGGGCTTAGCATTTTCTGGAGGCAAAAGGCATCTCTCTTCACCCAGCTGTGAATTACAGACGAGAGATTTATTATTCTTCCTTGGATGCCTGTCTGCTCTGCTGTTTCTATCATTTTCTCTAACAGCAGCTCTGTCATCAAATAGTGCCCTGCAAAAAAAGGTCTCAAGATCGGTCGGTCGGTCGGTCTTGATGGTAGTAAAAACTTGATTTTCCCACCACCTTGCTACATCTTTTTGATGTTTTAGGGCCCCAAATCATCATCTTAAAACTTCATAATTTCTTTTTTGTTCTCTATTACTGATATTCTCAAATCCGTTAGCATGCTAATCAAAATTAAATCCCTTGTAATTAACAATCTTGATTCTTGAATCTAACAACTAGCTATGAGTGTAGAAATGGGGTCCCAAATAAAAAATACAACCACACTCGAGCACTGTTAGGGCCTATAGAGAGGAAGGCCCATTGTCTACATCTTCATGTAATGACTAATCGCACCATGCCTCTAAACATCTTGATAACACTAATTAGACCTGCAATCAAGGTTGACAAACCACTTTTACTTTTTTTTTTTTTTTGTTATTAATTACTATTATTTTATTATTTAGTGGTCTAACAAGGAGGTATTATCATAACCATAAAGTTAAGCATAATAGTTAGCCGTGTCTTTTCTGCTTTTTCATTATTTCAAAGTAATCATGATTTTCCCCATTTTTATTTTTGATTCTCATGATTTTCCCCACAACACTTGAGATTGTCAGATAAGTTTGGATATGTTTTTTTATTTTTAAAAAGAAAGATACCTGCAATATCATAATTACGGAAAGAAGAAGAAGAACCAGTAGGAGATTCAGTGTTTACCCAAGTAATTCGTAGCAAATGTCATTTCGATTTTGTCTTCAGAGAACTCCAATTTCTGAGAGTATATGCCAGCATTATTTCTGCAATTAAAGTGATCATACTCTTAGCAACTATTCTCCAAGATTTCGTACGTGTTCATGAAAACATTGCTGGTCAAAAAAATACAAGAGAAAGAATTAATTGATACACACACACACACACACACTCACATGAGGATGTTAAGGGGTAGTCCAAGAGCAAGAAAACCAGAACAAAATCTCTTTACAGAAACAAACGAGCTCATATCAGTCTCAAATATTATTATCTCTGCATTTGGACTCTCTTTTTGTATCACTTCCTTTACTCCAGCTGCCTTTGTCAAGTCCCTTGCAGGAATCACTATTCTCATACCCTTTTTAGCTAGTGCTCTTGCTGTTTCCACTCCAATACCTGATGTAGCCCCTTTAAAGAAAAAAAAAAATAAAAATCAAAATACTCAGCAAACGAGTGGTCTAAATTAAAAAAAACTTGGTAAAGTCAAAACATTACAGATAATTAATTAGAGCGGGAATAATATATATAGAAGAATGTTGTGAATCTTGTGATACATTTTTTTATTAGACAAATAAATTAATAGCACTATATTAAGATTAAAAATTCAAAAGCTACTCTTATTTTTTTTATATATGAGAGTTACATTCTGTATATATTTTGTTTTTCTGATCAGGAAACGTGACATCATTTATATATATATATATATATAAATAAACTTGTGCAAGTTGAGAATAAATAATAAATGCATGGAGATTCATGGATATGCTTTTTGAATAAGATCGAAGGAAAATCAGTTTAATAAAAAAAAAGCAGGTGAAAAACGATGAAAGTATATAAAACAAGGGCATGATTCATGGCTGAGAAAGAAGGGATCAAGTATGAACCAATCAGAGAATATATAGATAAAAATCACTCAAAAGAGACAAAACCCTATCTCGCAATAGCCAGCAAGGGCCACTAGTTAAATAACCTTCGTAGAATATACTGATTGTTGGGAGGATAATACAAAAACTATATGCTCTTAACTTCAGATCGACTACTCATTTTCTGCAGCACGCACAAAAAGGGACATGAAAACCATTGCCAGAAACTATAGGAAAATATGGAAGAGATCAATATATTGAAGGAAAAGAAAACGAAATGGTAGCTGATGGTGCGAGACATGGAGTGATGAACCATTTGGTCAAATCTTAATTTGGAAGTAGAGAACGTGAGAGAAAAGAATTGAAGGTAAGATTAACCCTTGTAACTCACTGCACTCTGAAATAGGAAAAAAAGGAGAAAAAGGAAGCAAAGAAGTTGATAATGTCTTGGGGAAGAAGGGAAAGGGTAGCGAAGGAAGATGAAGAAGGAGGAAATCCCACAATCTCAAAGGCTAAAACTCCTCCAAGAAAATGAAAAGGAAAAGGGAACAAACCTTTTTCATCCATGCTTATTCAGGAAAGAGGTGGTGAGAAGATGAAAAATAATTCCCAATATCAAAATAAATAAACTTGTGTATATATCTTGGTGGTTAAAGATAAAATCCGGAAACTAACCAGTGATGATGGCAGTTAAATGGGGAGGGACTAAGCAAGCAGAATCTTGAATAACTTGCTCAGCAGTTGAATTTGAGCCATAACCACTTGGGCCTGCAATGCCTGCTAGATATCTCCATGTTTCCTTCATGGGGTTGGTGCCTTTGAATCTTGGAGAGCAAGAGAAGCAGTTTAGCCTAGAGACCACAAAACTCTCTCTCTCTCTCTCTGTCTCTGTCTCTCTCTCTCTCTCTCTCTCTATATATATATATATAGAAAGACGACTCTTGCTAAAGATATGCAAGAAGAGGAAGGGATTTTCTGGTGATCAAAGGATTATTTCAAGCTGGTGGTCATGTCCAAACAACACCTGACATGTGTCACAATGGCAGAACTCTACTGCACTACATCATTGAAATAATTGGTTGAGACAGGCTACAAAGGATGGTCAATGGGGTAGGAGATGTCTTAAGCTTTGTGGTTGCAGTACCATTATTTTGTCCCTTTCTTCTTCCTCATAATTAATGGAGAAGCATTGTGCTTGTCGAAATGTACCATTATCATGTGTCTTTTTATTGTTATTTCCATTCTCACTACTGTCTTTCCTTGCCGCTGGGTGCTTGCGCTATCTATTATTTCCCTACAGGATTTCTAATGTCAATTTATGAGGACATTATCAGAGCATGAAAATTCACTCAAACTGGTGAAATTTGACTTCCTTGTAAATAGTTTTGGAGCACTGTACGTTTCGCTTGCTTTAATTTAGTTGGTTGGATCTGACACAGCTCACAATTAGTCTATCATACATGACTTTTTTGTTAAGAAATTAATCATGTCTTGATCAGACATTAGCGTACCTTAATTCCCATATCAAGGGACAAGACATGTTGCTTGATGCAAGGAAAATTGACAGTCAAAAAAATTAATGATGGTAAACATTGTGAAAGATTTATGAAGGCACAGTTCCAAGTACATATTGGATTTAAAAAGTTGCGTTTAATCTAGGTTTCTTGCAAATGATTTTTTTTCCCTCTCTCGTTACATCTTGCCAATGATTAATTAGTCATGAAGGTCTAAAAAAACCTGGAACGTAGGATTCAGAATTTGTTGTGCTTCCATAGAATTCAGATTTCTCTTCCTTCGCTTAAGCTACTTGCTTTCTGAAAGCACAAAATCGACCGGCCACCTAGTGAGAGAGACGCTGCTGGGACTGGCCACCGATCGTTCTAGCAGCAGCGACTGCTACTTGTATAAAATTCATTCACTGAGAGATCAAAAGGCAAATATTCCATGGAGAGATAGGCTGTGCTACCGCGCATGCCATCATTTTACTTTCAAATCAATTCAAACTTATATAATTACTTACCCAACAAAATCGATGTCCATGTAGTATTCACACGTGTGCATCTGGAAAATGAAAACCGAGTGATAATTGCATGCAATATTGAGAAATATATTGGGTTTTATCTCGTGAGAAAAGGGCTAAGGATTTCAGACAAAACTGCTTTTTCCTGTGCAAGGCCGTGTCATTCACTTTTCCTTTTGGTCTCCACGGCCAATTTTTTCAATCCATCACTTTGAGTAAATGATAGCCGTTGTTGGAGGATTGATGGACTAAAAGAGAGCATTGAGGTTGACTCCTCAACAATGGAGTTGTGAACTTGCTATGCACCGGGGACCCAGTGGTTCCCCCAGCTGCTTACACTTCTCATCAAATTGCAACAGCATAGTGAAGCACTTCTGTTGTAGTTTCACATGTGATCTTGCCTCCCTTTGGGTTCATTCTCTCATTCATGGCATGCTCACAAAAAGTGTAAAGTAATAAAGGTTTGATTGGAAGGCCCTTTTACTAGCCATAAATGCTTGTTGGAAACAAAAGGGAATTTCCCATTATTCAAAAGCTAAAGAGTGTAGCTTCTTGTGCCAAAAATCTAGGGCAAAGATTATGCATTTAAACAACCTTTTTTTCCCCTTTCTTTTCTTGAAGTTTTGCTCCTATTAAGAGTGAAGTGTCTCATGAATGAATAAGACTTGAATTCCTTTTCTAATAACTTCAAAATTAATCCTCCATCAAATTCTCGAGACAAAAGGGGAGTTTGGTACTGATTGATATCCTTGTTCAGAGTCACACAGAGTAAAAGCCATATATATATATATATATATATATATATCCTCTCCTAAAAGAAATTTAAATTCGAAAATCTCCTTTATGGCAAAAAAGAAAAAAAAAAAACCCATTTCCGTATACTTCCAAATAAAGTGTCTTGGCATAAGATCCGAATATTTAATAAATATATATCCACTTATGGAAGGAAGGAGAAGTCAACTGAACAAAAATAAAATAAATAAAAAGTGAAAACATCCGAGAAAACATTCTCATTGAAAAATTGAATCAAACAACCGGACCAAATTCTCAACCCCCCGCTTTCTTATCCTATCTGCTTTTCTCAGTTGAAAGATAGGTTTTAGTCTTGATGAACGCTATCAAATCTCCAACAACTCCACCGAATCGCCATTTGAGAACCCAAGCAAGTCCATTAGCCACTTAACCATAGATTTCCCATTTCTTTTCTATCGATATATATGATCCCAAGAACACCTTTTCAGTTTTTAATTCTTTGCTAAGCAGTAAGCACTACTATATATTAAATTAAAAGAAGAAAGAACGTTGTATCTACTAGATACCACAAGTTATCTAGGGCTAAGATTAACAATATTGCAAGAAAATCTCCCCCAAATTAAAGAATTTATGAGGGACCAATCGTTGCCTCCATGTACAAAAGTTTCCTACCTGAATTGATGCACCTCAACAATGCAAATTAAGCATGCAACCATTGCCGACAAACCCTATGAATCTCTCACATCACTTTGCCAACCTACCTTTTGTCATCCATGTAGATCAAGTTTACTTGAAAGAAAATTATGTATCATTTCCTATGAGTGCTAGCCACACGTATGCGCCATAAGCCAATCATGGGATGACATATGGCCCCATGGAGGTGCGCCATAAGCCTTAAGATGGAGCCAATCACGGGAGCGAGTGGGACATGGCCACATCTAGTGTTTGCCTTTTGTTATACCTAAAACATAGATTACTGGATTAGCTAGCCATATATTATTGACATGATGATCGATGCTAAGTACTAAATAACAATAGATCGTCATGTTTTTGCTTGCTTTAATTCCTTGTATGAGAAGATTTGCAGAAAAGGTTGTTTGTCTTCATCTTGGTAACAATATCTAACCTAAAAGACACGAGGGGCTTGCCAGATTTTATATCGAAGTTGAAAAAAAAACGAATATTGAATTGGAAATCGAGATTTGACTAAGAATACGCACGCATATGTGTGTGTGTGTCTAAGTATATTAATCTCTTAAAAAAATCCCTCTTAATTAAGTGATGATTATATATTTGAACTAGTTAAGAGAAATCCATGTGACGGAAAAGGAATATAAGCAAAAAAATTTATTCAGACAGTATAATGTGTTTGCCATTCTAGGTGAGTGGATGACAATATGGGCTGAGCATAGTCTTCGTGGTTGAATAAACAGTTTTAAATCATAGTTTTCAAAGCTGAAATGATGAATTATTTGCTCCAAAGTTTCACATTTGGATCTTAATCGATCTTGAGATATGATCAGATGACAAAATTATATTTGATTGATCAGAAGTCTCTTCCTTTTAAAAGAACGTCTCGGCCTTCTATATGCTCCAAGTCTAGAATAATGGTCCTTTTCTTGTCCTAAATCTAACGGCATGCGTACTTTTTAGACATTTCGGTTTCGGGGCTTCACAACTTTCATTTACAAAGAAATTATCAGAAGAAACACTAAATTATCGTGCTTGAGACAAAAGAAACACTAGATTATCAGCATGATCCATTGTTAAATCAGGAGTTGACAATCGATTAATTAAAAAACAACAATGCCAATGATATTGAGGAATATTAGCATGATCCATTGTTAAAATCCGTTTTGACTATGTTTTTTGATAAGCAATACATGGTAGCCGAAGGAGGCTGAGAGTCCAAAAGGTAGCTTAAATAGCCAGAGCAGCAACAGCCATAGAAGCAATACAACCTGCAACAATATTAATGAGCAGAAACTTCCGAGGTCAGCCATGGAGTTAGCTTCCCGGAGGGTTTGGCAGAAGGAGACATTGCCCAGACCTGAAGAATACCTGGAAACCAGAGCAACAAACTCATGAAACTTCCAAGGTCTGGAGCGGGGATTGTTCAACCAACTCACCACAGAAGCAGAGTCTGATTCTACCAAGAAATCGAGCCCCACAAAATCCTTGTTTGATGAAGACAGTTCCATTGCTTTGACGACTGCCAGTAGCTCAGCTTCATTCGAGTCCTTGTTACCCACTGAACAAGAGAAGATACCTCTTAAGTCTTAACAATCCCTAGATGATCCCTTAACACACCACCAATACCTGCAGGCCCTGGTTTTCTCTTAGAAGAACCATCAACATTCCATTTCAGTGTTTGATCATCAGGGGGGTTCCATATATAACAATGGAGCTCGATTGCTTTTCCCATTCGTCACATGCACAAGACCTTAATATGATAGCCATAAATCTGATGCAGAGTAAGAGAAATCTGAGTAGATCGCTCTCAGCCATGAACATAGCCTTGTCAATATCAACAAGAAAATAGTATCATAGTCAGGGACCCTGTTATTGAATACCTTGTCATTACGCATAAGGCATACTGACCACAGGACTGCAAAGAAAAGCATGGTCCAAACCTTCCCATGGCTTCTTTCAGTATGAGGACACATTAATTACTTTACGATTTTCTTTCTTTTTTTTTTTAAAAAAAGAGTTTAATTTGTGATATTCACCATCCCAATCACTCTAAAACATAGTTTTCTTTTTGGGAAAATTACTGTTACATACCCGCAAGGAAACATTTGAAATTTGCATTTGTGTACCATAATCCATAATAATCAAAGCTCTGGTTTGTTAGTTTACTTGGTTCAAACTTCAAAACCTTTCCAAAAGAAAGTGGATCAAATTGTTGCTGTCAATTAGAAGCCTGTCTCTTCCTTTCAAAGTAGCTGATTGAGACTTTCCAATGCACCGATGCTCTAAAATAAATTTCAAACATATTTTTTTTTTGTTGGATAAGATCTGAATTGCCTGTAAGAGAAAATAAAAAAGTGGCATGCGTGCTTATTTTTTGTTGTAAATCCAATTATTGGCTTTGTGTGCGTGTCGAAATGCTTGTTTGCCCTTTACTCCTTTTATCCACAAGATTCTATGTTTTTGTGTTCACAGCCCATTGGTTTTTCAGGCATGCTTTCATTGAAAGATCTTGCGGACA
>Ga0325402_1003935_pt1 | contig 13614 bp, 9 predicted proteins | sample PopdelMetagenome_22_FD_207212 | JGI IMG/M metagenome (GOLD analysis project Ga0325402, IMG submission 207212) | Populus deltoides microbial communities from Bellville, Georgia, United States - Xylem-PdKOR-R3 | ecosystem: Host-associated > Plants > Phyllosphere > Stem > Wood/Secondary xylem... | reverse complement strand
TTTTTTGACATAAAAAATCATAACCGTAAATTGAAAAGTTGATGCATGCATTTAATTAAATAAATCAAAAATCATTTGTGCCAATAAACATACAAAAAATCAACAATAACTAAAACCCAAATTGAAAAAAAATAAAAGATTGTTATAAATCAAGAAATTTAATCTCACGACATGGGATATGTCCTCGATTGTGTTTAATAATTTTATTTCTTGAAACTAATATTTATTTAAAAAAACACACTTAAGAAAGAAATTGAATAAAATTAAAGAAAAAAAAATAAGTAGAGCTATACATAAATAACAATGCCTCCTAATATCATAAAAAACATTGAAATTTTATTTGTAAATTAAGTAAAAACTAAATGGTATTAAATTAAATTGAATAACATTAAAAAAATATGTTTAGTTAAAATTGAAAAGAAAAAAACCAATACCAAAATTCAATAAAAAAACAAACATTAAATGATAAAATTAGTAAAAAAAAATAAACTAACAAAAAAAATTAAACAACAAAAAAGCCAACCACACACTCTAGCCTAGCCTAGGTGGCCAAAAACATATAGGCTTGAACTTAATTTTTTTACTTAAGAGACTACAATAATAAAAAATCAAATAACACGTCACTTGCTCATTTTAATATTTCAGCCACAATGATGGATGAAAAATAAAAAGCAATGAATTTTTTTACCTACAAATTCATTTTTTTACCCAAAACATCTTTATCTACCACTAAAAAAATCAATTCAAAAATCTAAAATCAATCTAAAACCAAAAATTTCTTAAACTCAAATTTATTATCTCAATCGATGAAAAAACCAAAACAACATCTAGAAAAAACTCCTTTTATCGAAAGAAATCCATGGATAGTGTGCTAAATTGACGTCAATTGAGAGTAAGTTGACCATAGCCATAAAAAAGACTTAATCAAGGAGAGAAAAACCATTAATAACTAAAATGAAAAAAAAAAAAAATCACTATTGCAATTCATGCAATCATGATGAATTATATATTGGCGAACAATGGTGCGGCAAGGAGCATACTTATATGTCGACGCCCTTTAGTGTTTTCTATAACTATAATGGCTAAAAGGATGATATCAAGTTATTACATCCAATTCATGATATAAATAAATTTATTTTTATTTAAAGATACATCAAAATAATTTTCTCAAATTTTTTATTTTATTTTTAAATATCAAAATTATCTAAAATCACTAAAAAAACACTAATTTAATTTTTTATATATATCAAACACTTTTAAAATGCTCAGAAACATAATATTAAACGCAAACAAAGACAGCCTCTCAATCTTCTCTTCTATTAATGATGTGGAAATAGTAGTGTAAGAAAAGGTTTTATAGGCAAAGAGATACCTTCGCATTTCATAGCCGATAGTGAACAGCCAACCTGATATCGCTGCTGCAGAGTTCGGATTTGAACCAGCGAATCATGGGTCACTATGCGGGAATGTAGCAGAAAACAAGGCTGGAGCTCATAAATTAATCAATTAATAGGGATACAATTAACCACAAAATAAAAAAATACAAGCAGCCCTACTGTCATTTATCAGACGGCATGGGTGCTCGGCATTCAAACTTAAAAGCCACAAGCAGCTCCTCCCTTCATAGCAAACATGGAGGCCCCAAACGGTGTCAAAATTATTAGATCCCTCAGGCCTGTTTTCAAGTTCTGAGACTTTGATGTTGTACGACTTAGGAAATTGGATTCAATTACACATCCACTATTCCTGTTCATTGAACTTTGCTCTATACTTCTGTTTTAGTACAAAAGTCAAATACTGGCCAATCACAGGACACAATGTTTCAGAGATGGGAGGAGCCGCAACCACCTCAAAGCCAGTAATTTGCTTCAGATGCTACTTTCAATCAGACAGCATGCCATCCCAAGCAGTCTTGAGGCAGAATGTTAGATGATTGTTGTAGTTGCAGTAAACCATTCATAGGTGAGAAGGAACTGCATCAGCCATGCCTGACTCATTCATCCAGCCTGTCAAAGATATGTTTATGTTTTTAACAAATCTATGAAGACCCAGCAGCATGACTGGCAAAACCCTTGGAGCTATCATTTTTTCTCCATCGCTGTTTCTTCTTTGTTGACTTCTCTTTCTTTGAGCCACTTTCATCATGTCTCACCTTCCCAATGTCACCATTTTCTTTCGACTTTTTCTTCCGAGACTTCTCTTTAGAAGAAGCTTTCCTCTTCTTTCCAGAGGAATGTGCACTACCATCTCCAGCATTCCCGCCTCCTCGTGGTAATGCTTCTTCTTCATCATCCAACTGCCAATTGCACAAAATTTCCTGTTGTCCATAATTTGACTGCAAGGGCTCCCCAGCTCCAGGCAGCAAGCTGCTAAAAGTTACCTCTCCATTTTTCCCTCCTTTGCGTTCCAGCAAAACTGGGTCAGGTCTAATTATGGTACCAAGAATGCTCCTGTTGGGTCCTAAGCTTAGGATGGTCTTTGGATTTGTCAAGGTTGTAAAAGCCATTGCAAAAGCAGATCTAATCTGCAATATGGATGGTAAAAGGACTTTTAGTAAAATTTAGAATAGCAAAAGAAATTCAAAGCTTTTTATATTATCAATTTGATTCATTTGATGGAAGCAAAAGGATGGTATGAGTCACACAAGTTTCTCATCCCATCTAATGCAACAACCCGATTAGTTGAAACTTGTTAAGAGAGGTGAAGTGCTACGACCCACCCAGCATAACTCAAAGCTAAAGCAATTCATCTAGGGTACTTGGTAAATCAAACTGAGGATATAAAAAATAGATAAGTTAGAACTCAAAATGTCATGAAATATATTAAATACAAACAAGATTTTGGAATGCTGCCCCCACATTTAAACTAAAATGAACCTTCCCGTCAAAAACCTTTATTCCTAGTGCAGCGAAAGTGATGAAAAGCAAGCAAAAATAATATTATAACAGTGAACAAACCTGGAAATAATTGAATGAATTCTTGCCAATGTCATTCTCTGGTGCCTAATCATCATAAATAAACAGTTTTAGTTCATCAAACAGAAACAAAATAATGACCGCTTTTTTGGAAAAGGTCTCCAATTTTTTTTTTTTTTAATTGTACAGTCTGATCCCAATCTCAATATTCTGGAAAAGGGTTCAGAAATGCATGCCCATAAACCAGAATACAAAGGCAAAACCAAGTGTGAACTTGTAATAGCTAAGACAGGACCCAGTCTTTCCTGGGGAATGCTTGGGAATCCTATATTTAGCTCTAGAGATGCATCCAACACCCACAGAAAGCAGTAAAAGATGTAATTCAAAAATCATATCAATAATTTTTTGAGGCAACAAATCAATCCCACTCTTTGATTTGCTTAATAGTCAATTAATATATGGAAATGTCACATCTTAGTAAAGAAAGTCAACCTGTGGGTCTTCAATTGCAATGAGAAATGGCCGTCCATTGTTCATAAACCTAAAACAGAAAATGAGGTAAGATCAAACGTAATATTTTTAATAACTGCAAGCTAAAAGAAAAAATAAAAATTTTCAATCCTAAAAGCCTTGCTTTTCCTTTACCCTTTGGTACGCTTTGAAAAGAATGTCCCAGTCCCCTTGCAAGATACACCAACATTTGTGGTGTTCAATTTGCGTCCATAAAAATCAAAAAAGTGTATCTGCTTTCCAAAAACAGACTAGTAAGAATATTGAAGTCTACAAACTGTTACCCCCCAAAATTAAAGGGTTCATATATTCTCCAATTAAGTTTACAAGAATAAAAATAAAACACAGAACATATCAACTGCATCATGAACACTATGGTATCTTGAAGTTACATTGTGCTGAATAAGGGCTTGAAAACACGTACCAAGAGAAGCCCCAAATTACGTTCTAGAGAAGCCTGGCACTCCCTATGATTCTGTAGCATCAAAAATGTCATGAGGCAGTGGCAATATTGTTAGATGAGAAAAGGAAATGGTAACATGCCAAGGGAAACATCGAGATACTTTAAATTTTTTGTAAGAAGCATGATTCTATCATATCAATAAACCATAGAAAAACTCATTTGCCCTCATACAAGTAGAATGCTCTCTAGAGGTCAAGTGCAAGAAAGCTCTAACAAAAAGGAAGAAAAGTCCTATCTTATCTGAAATAAACTCCAGAAAGTGGTCTGTCAAGCATCCAAACCTCAGCTGAGATGAAACATGGTAGCATTTGAGGTATATTTTCTGTCTTATTAGAAATACAATATGTAATCTCTTCATTTTACATTCATAGCTCAACCAAATACAAGATCTTCCTAATCACCATCATTTCAATAGCTTTGATAAACTCACCATTGTTTTGGCATCTTACAGCATATGAATAGTAGGGAATTAACGGATTAACTGGCAACTATGTGCGCATGCATTCAAGCTAGAATGCAGATGAAGAATTCATTCAAAGGTTTAATTCATTACCTGCAACATTGCCATAAGCATGGCAAGCAGAGCATAAGAACTTATGCCGCCAGAGTATACCTGCATGTTTTAAAGAAAACTTGAATCAGGCAAACAAAAAAGAACAATGATTGAGAATAAAGTGTTGACATCTATGAGAATGCTATTAGATGGCTGGTATACAGATATATACCTCGTTGAGTTCTCTTTGTTGTAGGAATACTTTTAAAATCAAACATAATGGTCGTAGTTCAGGCCACTTGGATATTGCATTCTGAAAGAAACAACATTTAGCTTTGACTTCAAACTACTTTTATACACACAAGCAATTAAAAAAAGGGTGCGTGTGTACATGTTAAGAGAAAGTGAGATGATTGTTATACTTGTTACTCACATCATAAAGAATGAAATATCAGAAAGGAAGAACACAGACAACAAACCTTGATAAACTCAGCAGCAATGGGTCCACCATTCACATCAAAACTGAGATCCACAAAAAACATTGATCAGTTTCCAAAACAAGCAATGTAGAATGTAGTCAGAAATTTAGATGACAAAGAGATAAAACCTACAGATTGTATATACAGCTCCCGAACCATAATATAAATGAAACACAAAATACAAAGATTTTACAAAATTGATATGTCAAATAAAAAGTGCGGAGAAAAAAAGAAGGGCATCTTTGCTTAATTAGGTGTTGTAGTATAAAATATTCCTTAAAAAATTTATTAGCTAAAGTATGTAGAATTTCTTTAAGACAATCTCTATATGCACTTACCCGGGCTACAAATTAAGCATCTTATAATGATCAGCCTTCATAGAGCATCTCATAATTTCAGTTTCTCATTTGGCTTCCCCCCATGTGTCATGCAAGTTTAAACCCAAAGCTACTGACTAAAATTCTATCTAGACCAAGTCCCTCAATCATAGTTCAGTATTGGATTTCCTTTATTTATTTATTTATAAAATCACCCAGTAATTGAACCAATAAGAAAGCTAATTTACCAAACCCACACTAAAAAAATAACTACATTGTAACTACTAGAACACAGTATAAGCAATCCCCCCTTTACATCTCATCTCCTTTTTTTCTTTGAAATGCATTTGAACAATTATTCAGAGGAATCAATTCAATAAGGATTGAAATGGACTACAAACCTTGAGAAAAAAAATTAATCTAAAAACATTGCAAGGAGAAAATCAAACTAGGAAATGGAAATACAAATGATAAATAGACAGACCTTATATCAAAGGAAACACCACTTCTCTTTTCAACGAATTTAACAATGGGCACACGAGCCCTTGCTATCACCTAAGACAATAAAAGAGAGCACAATAGACCTTTGTTTTTTTGGCAGCAATAGTACTCCAACTGTTGATGGAGGCATACCTGTATCTTCTTTGCAACACCCTTCTGAGACAAGGCCCTGGAAAGAGCGTTTAAACCAATCTGTGGGCTTTTTAGTCCTGAACCCAGAATCACAACCTACAATCAATAGCATTTAACAAAAGCTTTTGTTTCAGTTGATTAGTCCGCAGTATTCTACAGTAAATTCTTAACAAATGTCACATTATACTTACATCAATGTCACTGGTTGGAAGATAAAGTCCTGTCCTAAACGAACCAAAAACTTCCACCTACAAAGCAAACACAGCAACGCAATTTTACTAGCTTTTATGCTTCTATAAAGAAATTGTATGGGTGAGTGAGAAAGAGAGAGGGGAACTAAGAATTACCTTACAATTGGGCCATATATATTTAATAACATCAAAAACACATCGTACAGCTTCAGCACGTGAAGCTTGTTCCTCCTGAGTTGGTGACAGAAAATCACAGAAATCCACTATCTCTGCATCACCCACCATCAGATATGAGCTCACTATAAATGCTCGTTGACCAGAATTTCTCAAAAAACTAAAAAGAAGCTAAAACATATTCCAAACATCACATGAAAAGTTCACAAATTTAAACATTCCAAGTAAGCTACACATAAAAATTTAGCATACCCACATTGTCACCCACACTGGACTTCCATAATTAAGGCCAATAAATTCTTGAAGAGATTATAGTTTTCGCTCTGTTTTGTTTTATTTTATTTTTTGCTCAAGAGGGAATCGAAATTAACCAATATTGTGGTACCATCCAGATTTTAAGATACTACTAGAGTCAAATTAAATCAATGAATATGGAAAGTACTCATATTTCCTCCATAACCACAATATATCTAAAGAATTAATGTGCAAGAAATCAACTTTTCACACACAAAAACAAGAATTAGTAGGACGAACCCACAAATTAAATCAACAAAAAGAAAGAAAAAACAAAAATCGCTCCTTTGTTTATCATCAAGGTATACCTTTATGTAACTGTAACATCGGACTCCTAAATTTACTATCCCCTCTAAACCACACGCTCTCCGTCATTGGTTCCGGAAAATTCTCCGTCTCCACCTCCGCTTTCCTCTTAACCTTAGCCTCTCCATTAACAGGCGTCTTCAGCTCCAACTCCTCCTCATCACCGCTTCCAACATCAAGAGAGAAGAAATCAGGTGCAGCAGATTCCGCAGCAGCAGCAGAATTGAAGGCGGAGAGAGAAATCTCATTGCGGAATACAGAGTAGGGTTGGAGAGGATCGGACAGCGGCGATCGAATTGGAGTGGCAGTGGGTGAAGGAGAAAGTGGGGTTAGGGTTAGGGTTTCGTAAAGAGGAATTGCTTGGGCTTGAACTGGGGATTCCATAGCTGGGAATAACTTTATTGAAAAATAAAAATAGGGGAGAGGAGTTTTGGTGTTGGGTTTTGCTGTGGCAGTGAAAGGGAAAACAACGATAGGGTTTTAGTTTGCTGGGGTTTTGAATAGTTTTGTGGGGTTATATATGGGGAAGGTAGAAAGTAGAGATGGACACCAACATGGGTGCTGTTCTTGTTCTGGAACTAACTAGGGTTTTACCGTGCATGAAGTAGTAGTAGTAGTCATCTGAATTTTACTTCTTCCCTTTTTCTAGTTAATGAGCAATTTTTGTTCGTAGTCACTGATGCAGTGTTTCAGACTGTAATGTTGTTTTTTTTTTAAATATATATTAAAATGATAATTTTAATAAAAATTATTTTTAATATTACTATGCTAAAATGATATAAATAAATAAATAATTATAATAATTCTTTAAAGGATATGGTACACTACAAAAATAAACACTAACTACATAGTTTTGAGTACCCACCATATGTTAAAATAGACTAGTAAATAAATAAATAAATAAATAAAACCAATATGCATTAGTAAGTAAAATCTAAGTAGCTATAATCTTCTCTTATTAGTCATTGTTTTATATTTTTTACTATTATTTATGTGTTACTTTTCTATAACTTTTATAAACCATGCAATATACAAAATGCCTAATATATTTATGTATGATAAGAATTCATCATATGTTAAAAAAAAAAATTACAGCTCTAACTACATTTCTTGCATAGACATATTATTTATATGTAAGAAAATATTTGATATAGAGTTATATAGATTTGCACAAGGAATGGCAAAGGCAACGAAATATTAGATGATGCTTCAACCTTACAGATATTTTATATGTATAAAGGTAAAGATAAGGTGCATTTATATGATGATGTTGATCTAGCAGTTGATCTCTAACAATGAAAATGTTGAGGTGCTATTTAGACAATCCTGAAGATGGCAGGCCACCCAGAACCAAATATTTTGATGCACATGATGATGATGTTGATAAAGTGGTATTGTTTATTGGGGGAAGAAAGTCCTAATTTAGATGTTGGTGGTGATGGGGAGGAAAATCTTAATATGGGTGCTAAAATGAGTATTGAAATAGGTGATGATGTTAGTGATAGTGATGTTTGATGTTCTGGTATTGGTCTTATATGAGTGTTGAAATAGGTGCGGTGCTAAAGTTGGTGTTGAAATGGAGGATAAAATGAGTGCTAAAATGAGTGCTGGGATGAAAGAAGGAATGAATTCTAAAATGGGCATTGATACTGATGTTGTGTTAATGCTAGAGTTTACGTGGATTCTAATGATGATAATGAAGTAGACAATGATTATATTTGTGAAGTCCGAAAATAAAGTATACAAAGAGGGGGGGTTTATAATAACTCAAAATGTTGTTATAATATAAAATAAAGCAAAAAAAAACATGAAAGATGGGACCAAAATGGAATTAACAAGAGATGGGACTATAAATACCCATCCTTTCTCTCATCCATGCCCGACTGATAATAAGAATAAGGAGGGGAGGAGAATTTCAGATTTTTTCCTTCATCAAAACTAGGAGTAAACACTTAAAATTAGTAAACCCAAATAAGCCTTGGAATTATTAAGTGGAGGAACATAATAGGGTGGAAGAATTAACAAGAAGAAAAGTGAAGAGGTGGTGAAGAAAAGAGGGGGAAGAGTGGTTGACTACATACAAGGAGAAGAAGGCTAAGATTCTTCTAAAAATTTGTTAAGTAAAGTTTAGATTTCCATCCAAGTAAGGAGTTCTAATTCCAATTTCTATGAAATCAACTTCAATTTGATTAGAAGTTTATGCTTTTCTTGAATTGGGAATTAGGGTTCTTTAACATAAAATGTTGGGAAAATACATAAATGAGTGAGGTTAAATGGATTAAAATAATTTAAGTGCTTTAAAGAAGAAGGAGAAATGAGTGCATAAAAGAGAGGAAGGGAACTCTTGGTTCCCTTGGGCACGTTCTCTGCTGGTTACTGCAGAGAGGGAATGAGAACTTATGATGTGCTTAATTCATTAATTCGGTACAAGTGACCTTAAGAGGACATAAAACGAGACAAGAATGCCATGAATAAAGGGAAGGCATGGGTGTGATTGATGAAGAAGCAGGGATTTAAGATGAATTGGAGATACTTTCTCCATTAACAAAACAGGGCAGGTTGCTGCCCTGTTTCCTAGGAGGATTTTGGACCTGAAAACTACAGAATTCAGGGAGGGTCCCCCATAAAAGTTGTAGCCGAAAGTGTTAGCTTTCCAACGAATCTGACCCCGTCTAATTTGGAGTCCTAGAACTCTAGATACAAATAAAAAACTGAGGAGAGGTCAAGCTGCCACCCCTGTTGGCAGATTCAGCTAAGTTGATAAAATGGCGAAATTTGGCCATATTAAGGGTAGAATTTGTCTTCTTGCCCTTCATAAGGTGTGTCTTGATCTTCAAAAAGAATAAACTGTAATCAAAATTGAATTTATGATGTCCATTTGGACTACTAATGAGCTGAAAAGTTAAAAGATAATAATGAGGAATGTAAGTGAGAAAGAAAAGATTTGGTAAAAGAGAAATGAATAGTATTTCCATTGTTGCTGTTGCGTGTGATATGTGGACTAATATGGAATAATGATGGGTGTTTGTGGTTTTAGGAGGAATCGCAGGAGGAGTACAACAATCACAGGGGAATGCAAATCGAGCGTCTACAGCAGGTAGCTACTTGGTACCTATATCTCCTCTAGTTAATAATTATTTTAACTAACTTTTAAACTATAAAAATTTGGTGCTTATTGATGAGAAAAATAAAAGGGGGGGGGGAAGGAAAGGTTAAATGATGAAAAAAATAAAATAAAATGAAACGGAGGACTAGATTTAATTTATGGATTCTTTTGGAGTAACAACGAATTTTGGTAAAGATTGTTTCTCGAATTTGATTTGTTTGTCCCCGATATGGGAGGCTGATGATGTTAACCAAGTTGGATAACATCGGCATCACCGGTAAGTGAAAGGAGAAATATAAACTTGATTAACTATTCGGTTTCAGAATAGTTAATGATATCGGCGAGTGACGTCGATATCAGCAAAATTTATAAACTCGATTAACTATTCGGTTTCAGAATAGTTAATGATATCGGCAGGTAATGTCGATATCGGTAAAATTTATAGACTTGATTAGCTTTCCGAGGTGAAAGCTAATGATATCAAGAATTTTTGACATCGGCATACCTGAGAACCTCCCAAGGTAATATGGAACAATGATTAACTATTTTAGTTTTAAAAATAGTTAATGACATTAACGGTTACGTTCGTGTCGGTATTTTCATGAAACTGATTAGTTGTTCCAGGACGGGCAACTAAAGACCCTAATGGAGGTCAATGGTGTTGGCAATAGTCTTTCTGATGTGGAGGGGGGGGAAGTAGTCAACAGAAAAAAAAAAAAAAAAAAAAAAAGAGAGAATTTTTATGTAACCATTAAAAGGGGTTTATGATTTAAGTAGATAGATATGCTGCTTAATTTTTCTTCTGTAAATTGCTTGTATTTTAATCATTTGTTTTTAATTATATGAAAAATTTATATTTTTGCAGGTCTCTCCCATTCACGTCAGGAATAAATTTTAAGTTCTTTGATTCCTTTTTGTATAAGTTAAGAACTTAGGGATTTGTGGTGTAATTTTGTTATGCAGTAAACATGTAACTTGTATAGAATATTATATTTGTAATATTTTGTTTCTGAAATATTAAATGTATCAACCTATGCTTGGGATAGTAGAATGTACTAGACTATGTTAGAATATTAAACGGTGTTGTGTTGTGTTATATATGTGTGTGTGTGTGTGTGTGTGTGTGCAATCTTCGTGCTCGAATTTGGCTATTTTAATTATTAACTTATGCGTGTGATGTAAGATGGAGTTTGGGAATGAATATGGTTCTGAGCATAATCTGGAATGAATTATGCAGTTGATTGTACTAAACATGGATGTGATTGTGGATGAGATGTGATTCTAAATGTATACAGGGTACATTGTCGATAACTTGGGATCTCTCGGTATAAATGAAACTCTGCCGAAATTTCATTAGAGTAAAAAAAAAAAAATTGCTCCATCTACCCTTTATAAGGGGAAGATTAACGGATAAACTAATAGAAAAATTAGGGTTGTTACAATATTCATTCCGATGATAAAGGATTTGAATTTTATAATGTAGCTATAGATGAATGGATTGATAGCTTACAAGTTGATTTTTCTATTGGTCAAACTTAGCATGGTGCCTCTGATTCTGATAACGAATGAAAGATAAGTAGTGATGAAGATGATATTGACGTATAAGTCAGTGAACAATCTGATAGTATTGATGAGGAGGAAAGTGGCAAGAAAAGGGGAAAAGATTATTAATGGATCCAACTACTGATTTCAAATGTAAGAGATTTAAAGTTGCAGTTGATGGTTCAATAAATTTTGAAGAGTGTCAAATTTTTAGTAATTTAAACACACTTTAAAGATATTTTGCGAGAGTATTGGGTGAAACATGAATGTCATATTAGAAAATATATTAATCATAAAAGAAGGTTGAAACCATATGTATGGCTTATGGTTTTAATTGATGGATATAAGGTTGTCTCGTTCTTGGTAGTAAAACATTCATGATTAAGTCTGTGAGGGACAAGCATAAGTGAAATTTGACCTACAAGTATAAAAATTGTAAATTAAACATTGATAACAAAGTAATCAATAGTTAGTGTTGACCCAAACATCTCCAATAAAGCACTTGAAATAATTTTAGATGATAAATTTAGGATTAAACCACATAAAATGTAACGATTGAGAGCCAGGACAAAAGCTAAAGAGTTTGTGGATGGAAGTCAAAAGGAGTCTTTTAAAAGACTCTTTAAGTACACTTAACTATTAAAGCAATATAATCCGAGTTTTAATATATTTTTAGGGTTTAACCCTTAAATGTGCATTCATCATGAAAATTTAAAAACGATGAAGGAAGACTTTATTTTTTTTTTAATGTAGGCCTTTCATTAGGTTTGATATATACCATCTCAAGTTGTTATCAATAATTGGTTTGGATGGAAATAATAGACTGTTTTTCTATTGTCTATGCTATTGTTATTGTTGAGTGTAAAAATAACAAAATATGACATTGATTCTTATATGTTTTATATGGATCCACAAAGTAATTAAAACTTGATTTTCTTTTCTTTATATTCTCTAACTGTATTAATTCACTTGGTAGAGTCTACCGAAAACGAGTTTTTTTATTTACTGTGAAATTATATAAAAAAAATATTTTTTATTGAATGTAAAATAAGTTTTGGTAATGGTCCCCAAACAATTTTCTAACTTTTTCAATTTTGAATATACAAAAAAACTGTTTGGGGACATTTTTGAAAATAAATTCGAATGCATTTTTATTTACTGATGAAATGAGATACAAAAATATTTTTATATTGATTTTTAAATAATTATTGTTTTGTTTTATATTTTGGATTTTGTTAGAATTAATTTCTACAGGTCTAATCAAGGCTTAGTTTGCGCAAGATGAACTTGGATTTGCCTTGATTTACATACGGATCACGGGCTTGATTCTGGGTCCTGACAACCTCGCTTTCTCTCATAATCAACACAAAACAACACACAGACAACTTCTATATAGATATATATATTCATGGGGCATATTCTTTTAATTTCCCTTTTAACAATATAAAAGTGTGCCAAAAATTCTCTCGTCAAGTTGGCATTGTCACTAGCTGCAATCCCAAACTAGGTCGTAAACCGAAGAGGACAAGGAGAGTGGTTTTCCGAGAGGAAAAGGCTTACAGCTATTGAAATAACCAATATATATATATATATATGTAGCAGTACAAAACAGTTAACAATATTTTTATGCTAAATCATATACAAACCAGTTTCATATCCATGGTAGAAGCTCCTTATACTTCTGCTTCTGGCTACAATGAACACTCCCCTAATCTACTATTTATAATTATGGTTCTTGTTGCAGCGATATTGATCGTGATATTTTATTTACTGTTACAATTTTGTTTGAGGCATTTAGAATATCGGCGCCATGCTCTCCGTAACCAAGATCATCGTCATCATCCTCATGATGTTGAAAGTGGGCAGGTAACTGGAAGACTCGAACCTGCTCCTCTTTCCATGTTGAAATTATATTATGTTCAAATCGATGAAAGCTCAGTCAATTTTAGCAGTGGATGTGTGATATGCTTGGATGATTTTCAGAAAGGGGAGAACTGCTGCGTTCTTTCCTCGTGCAAACATGTTTTCCATTCAGGATGTTTTATGCAATGGCTGGATAAGAATCAGAGCTGCCCTCTCTGTCGAGATCCTGTATGATGACGTGATTCCTTGTTTTCTTGATGAAAATCGATCTCACTGTAAGCTAGAAGATTAGAGAAACACTATCACGAAGATGGCGAGCAAGAAGTAG
>Ga0325402_1003933_pt1 | contig 13618 bp, 11 predicted proteins | sample PopdelMetagenome_22_FD_207212 | JGI IMG/M metagenome (GOLD analysis project Ga0325402, IMG submission 207212) | Populus deltoides microbial communities from Bellville, Georgia, United States - Xylem-PdKOR-R3 | ecosystem: Host-associated > Plants > Phyllosphere > Stem > Wood/Secondary xylem... | reverse complement strand
CTTTGGCATTATATTTCCTAATCTACGATTTTTCTCGAATTTTTTTACCATTACATGGTGTAAAGATCAACTATGTTACACCATAAATGGCAGAGTATCATGGCTACATGGATTACCATGGACATGTCAGAGTAAAAACGGTGGTCCGGGTATGTGGTTGCATTTGCATCCTTTAGCATCTAAGGTTTTTTAGTGCCAAAACCGCAACTGGGAGGACAAAAGTTAAGCAAAGAAACTAGGGAATCAGTAACATGAACAAGTGCAAACAATAGAGGATCACACATGAGTAAGTGCACTAGCATGCACAATAGCCACATTCAAATAGCTGGAGCCAGCATTGACAGAAAACAACTAGGATACCATCAGCTCAACATGACCAAAAAAGTAGCAGAAGTTTTGAGTTTTCCTAAGAAAATTACGTAGAATTCCACAAATTTCTCACACGTTTTTGCAACATGACACAAAATCACCACCAATTCAAACTTATGAGGCCATTTTTCTTGGCATCATTTCAAGGGTGGACCGTGTGTTGAGTTCTGGCCAACTGTCCACCGTAAGAAGTAGTGACTTTGCAGTCAAACCAAAGTCACCTTAACAGGGGACCCAATAAGGCTACAACCCATTTTTTGATCTTCAATACATGACACTACTAATGAACATTTTCAGCTTATAATGTAAAGTTCAACATGCAGAATGAGATGAGGCAAAACACTTATAAAGCTTGGTGAATGCCTACACTGAAAGTCTCATAGTTAGTGTCTTGATGATGTTAATTGAGAGAGTTTAAATCTCTATAAGGGGTGCACAAGCATACAAAATCCCATAAGTTTTGCATTAACAAAATACCTGAAGATTTGGATCAATGTATCCCACTTGTTCGGTTTCTTAAGTACATCAACCACATGTCCCATCAAGATAATTGGAAAAATCCATTAGAAACAAGAATTGCAATGAACACAGATATTTTGGCATGTGCTGCTTGAAAAACTAGATTGTGATTTTCATTCTAAATAAGATTCAGATATGGACTCCTCGTATTTGATAATTCATGATGAAGTTCATCAACTACTGCACAGTAAAACTCGAGATACTGAAAACAAGGCAAATTATCATTTCCAGCAACTCTCGTGATACCCATACCAGAATTCTACAGATATATGCTCGATTGCAAGTATTTCTACAAGTATTTTTTTGGCTCACCCAACAAGTATTTCTACAAGTATCTTTTTGGCTCACCCAATTACAAAAGTTAACACTTTTAATCTGAACAGTCACTTTCCACAATTTTGGCTCCACAGCGCACTCTTCTTGATGCGCTCGCTCTGCTTACATTAACTCTTTTATAATCCACTCCTACTGGCCTACTTTTTTTCCTTCCTGCCTTGGGAGAATTACCACTTTCAAAATAAGATACAACAACTTCTTTTTTGCCTCCCTTTTTCGTTTAATTCTTGTAGACGAATCTCTTTGGTGGTTGGTTTACACCATAAAGGCGACTGAAGTAATAAAGTGGGTCAACATAACAAGATGATGAAGACACAATACCTTTCATGTTGGTTGGACAAGTTCAATAAACTCTTGTATCTCTGCAAAGCATAAGTGATCAGAGTAAGGAACTGAAAACATGTACTGGTGATACCTTTCTGCATATGCTAAATTACCGTCCAGCTTATCAGACGGCTGTCTTTTTTTGTAACGAGAAGTTAAGAGAGAACCGAAAAGATTGTCATCTCGGTTTCAGCACCCATGGAAGACCAGATGCCATGATTCCTATTGTTGGCCGCATTGTGTTTAATCCCTCTAAAGTTTCAACGCTGAGACTGTAACAAGGAACTGCTCGGACTCTTGTTAGAGAATTTTTAGTTGTTAATGTGTCATGGAATCCAAGAAGATGCATGGTTTGTAAACGCTCTGGCCACAACCAAATCTTCAAAGAAGGAAAGGAAATTAAAGCTAAAACAAACATGAACCAAAAATAGTTTGTAAATGTAATTTGCAAGTAGCTCACTAAATTTCTTTCAACAACTACTTTCTTGTAAAATGATGAGAAAATATGGGTGCCCTAGAATTATAATAAAAACAATAAACAGTCATGGTAACTGAGCTAAGAACTTTGTTCTGTGGTTTACAGAAACACTTCCTTCCTAATCCACGCATATAGAAGATTAGAATTTTCCATCAACATCAACGATGATTGTAACTTTATGTTAAGCACACGTGAAATGTGAATTAGAAGCTCTTCTTTCCCCAAAGTATCAATCCCAATAACGATGTCATGCTCCGGATGAGAAGCAATGATATCAACAACCTGTCATTACCAAGTAATTTAACTAGTAAGAAAAGTTGTATAACTGATCTGTTTCCTATTTTGAAGCACTGTAATCTCCGCTAAAACCATAAACTCAAAATAAATCTACCTACTTTCATGACTATTCCTAAGACACGAATACTAATCAATTGCTCACTATATTTTCTCATTTTCATCACCAACAATATTTAGCTCTTTATCCATGCTTCATCTTTATTAACCGGTATCCATTCTCAGCAATGCACGTTAATCGCTAGCACCTACCAAAAAACACTCAAAGAAAGAACTGCTATGTGAATAAGAAATATGTGAATCCTACCTGTTGAGTAGCAACTTCTCGAGTGGGAAAATCATAAGACGGATTACAATACGTATTATCCAAGTAAAGAACATCAACCGTCTCATTCTTGAGAACATTAAGTAGCCTACTCCTCGCATCCTTTGCCCTCTTGCTATCAACTTCCCATTGAAAATCCCCCGTATACATCAAGCATCCAAACTCCCTGCGAAACAAAAACATGACCCCTCCTGTTATAGTTCAATCCCATCAAATCTCCATAGTCAACCATCCAAAAAGTGATTTCCTGAAGGTAATGATTTCTTTTTCCGAAATCGATTCCTAAAATATCTCATGCATTGCGATTGAATAAGCAAGCGAACTCCGCCGGTGGGTTCCGGGATAAAAAAGAAAACATAAACAAATTGGCTTACCAGGGCAATGGTGGGTGTCGAGAGCCATGACATGAGCGGTGATTTGAGATCCGGTGGTCGGAGAAATAAGAGAAAAAGAATGCCAGATGTGAAGATCGACAACGCGAAGTAGAGAAAGGTTGAAATCAGGGAACTTGAAAGGTAAGAGCTTAGCGGTTAGTTTAGAGCAAAAGAGAGGACCTTTTCCCCATTTTGAGGTCAAGCCTTGAGTGTGGTCCGTGTGTAAATGAGTCAAGAAGTGTGCTTGGCTTGACTTGGTGAATCGGTCCACTGCAAGGTTGTTAAAATTACGATTTAACTCGTAAAATCGTACGTTTTTACGAGTTGATATAGGCTTTACGTGCTAAATCGCTTGTAAAACTCGAAAATGGGTAAAATCAGGTCAAAATCGGATAAAATCGTTAAAATCACATAAAATCGCGATTTTACCACCGATTTAACGATTTTGCCCGCATGAAAAAAAAAGTCATGTGTCTGCCAGGTGTCGACCGCCTATTGGATTTAACAAAGCAAATGCAATTGCAATGTTTCTCTTCAGTCTTCTTCGCATTTCAGTTCATCATTCACATTCATAACCAAAAAAAATCCCTAAATTAAAATCCCAAAATTCCAGTTCCGGCCGTCCCTAAACTGAGGATTCCTCAGTCACTCAGTGTCTCAGTCTCTACTCTTTATCTCTTTCTCTCAGCCGTCCACGATTCCAGTTCATCATTCACAACAGACCTCGCCCCTCATCGACGACGTCCTTTTCACCAGCCACCGTGAGAACCAGAGTCCACCCAACAACAACTGCGTCTCTCCAGTCTCCATCAGATAAGTTGCTCGGTTCATCTTGTTTCTCTGGTTCTCTCTTCTCTGTTGGTAACTACCAGCAGCTAGGGGTGCTTTTTTTCCCCTGTCTGTTTCTTACTTTAATGCAGTAAGCCAGTAATGCTAATATTTGTTTGATTGGATTCGCAGGCTCCAAGTTTGACTGCAATATTGATCTCCTCGGTGCTCACTGCTCAGAACAGAGGTAAGAGTTTCTTACCATGTCCATTTCTTACCTTGTTTGTAATCTGTCATGGCTGTTGTTTAGGACCATTTGGTGCTTTAATCTTTATAGTTTAATGATGTTAAAGATTGAGATTTTGATTCAAAGTTTCTGTGACTGTCTATTATTGAGATATTGAAAATCAATTGGATTAAACCATGCGGTGTGTGTGTGTGTGTGACTCTGTTTTTTCACATAAATCAATTGTCTCTGTTTCTTGATCTGAACAAGTTAGAGTCAGGTTAGTAATCCATGTGCAATTTCGTTAGTCCTTGTTAGTTGTTAGTAATCTGTCGTGACTATTAGTTGCTAGTGAATTGAGTTGTGAAGCCTGTGATTATGTTGAAAATGCATGTTGCTTCTGTGTACCTATGCACCGGCACCCAGCATGCATTTGCTATCATGTATTGGGTGTTTGATGTTTCTGTTTCTTGCCCTTTCCTTCTGGCTTTTATTTCTATTTTTTTTTTGGAAGCTGTAATGGTTACCTTATATGCATAAAATGTTTGGATTGATTACAGGGTTGATTTGAATTGATTCTTGAATTGTTGAACTTATGGCATCTAGGAAAAATTCTTCTGGTAATAGGCTTGATGTGGGATGGCAACATGGTATAGATATTGATAAGAATTCTAAAAAAGTTCAGTGCAAGTATTGTCAAAAAATTATTAGTGGAGGTATTTTTCGTTTTAAACAGCATTTGGCTTGCACTCGTAAGGATGTTGAACCATGTCAACAAGTACCAGAATATGTTAAGCAGATGATTTTAGGTGTTTTGGTGAAAAATCTAGAAGCAACTAAAAAGAAAAGAAAGGCCCATCAATATAGTGTAAATGATGATGATGATGATGAAATAAAAGAAATTAGCTCCAGGGACAAAGGAAAGAGAGTAGCTAGTGGGAGTGGAAGTACACAAACAACTCTAAATCAATTGCTAAAAAAAGATATTAGAGAAGAAGCATGTCCACAAATTGCAAGGTTTTTTTACACTTGTGCAATTCCATTTAATTGTGTAAAAAACCCTGAGTTTCTTAAGGCACTTGAATTGGTTGCAAAGCATGGGCCGGGTTTCAAGCCTCCATCCTACCATGATATTAGAGAGAAGTATTTGAAGCAAGAAGTGGACCAAACTATGAATTTGCTTGAGGATTACAAGCTAGAATGGAAAAAAAACTGGTTGTTCAATAATGTCTGATGGATGGACAGATAAAAAAAGACGTTGTATTTGTAATTTTTTTGTTAATAGTCCTAAAGGGACAGTTTTTTTGTCATCGGTTGATACTTCTAATATGTCCAAAACTGCTGATAAGGTATTTGAGATGTTAGATGCCATTGTGGAGAGGATTGGGGAGGAAAATGTTGTCCAAGTAGTCACCGATAGTGCTGCAAATTATAAGGCAGCGGGACAATTATTGATGGAAAAAAGAAAGAGTTTGTTTTGGACACCATGTGCTGCCCATTGTATTGACTTGATATTAGAGGATTTTGAGAAGAAGTTAGAGATTCATCAAGTAACTATTGCTAAGGGGAGGAGAATCACCTCATATATTTATTCAATAACTATTCTTATTTCCATGCTAAGGCACTTTACGAAAGGAAGGGATTTGATTAGGCCTGCTGCCACACGGTTTGCTACTGCATATTTGACTTTGGGATGTTTGAATGATCATAAAATGCAGTTGATGACTATGTTTACTTCCAATCAGTGGAGTTCATGTAGGTTTGCAAGAATAGAAGAAGGGAAACGAATTCAAAATTGTGTTTTGGACAGCAGGTTTTGGCATGATGTTACTATATGTATTAAGGCAGCGTATCCTCTAATTAAAGTTCTTCGATTAGTTGATTATGATGAGAAACCAGCTATGGGTTTTATATATAAAGCAATGGATGAAGCAAAAGAGAAGACACAAGTGAATTTTGGTTCTGTGAAAAAAATGGTATATATCTTGCTAATTTCTATTTTAAATGTTGTCATCTATTAATATGAATGTCTTTAGAAATACTTTCAATTGAGATATTCCTTGAGTGTAATGATATTTTTATTGTTTTTTTTTATATAGTTATATACCTATATGGAATATTGTTGATGCAAGATGGGAACTTCAACTCCACAGACCCTTACATGCAGCAACTTATTATTTGAATCCTCATTATCATTATAATCTCAATTTTAAGGTTAATGCCAACATTAAAATTGGATTATATCAATGCTTAGAAAGGATGATGCCTAATGCAAGTGAAAGGTGCAAAATTGACTTGCAACTTGAATCATTCAAGGATGCAAAAGGGTTGTTTGGCATTAAGGCTGCCAAGACAGTAAGAGATAAAAAAACTCCAGCTCAATGGTGGGATTCTTATGGAGATGAATGTCCAGAATTACAAAAGTTTGCAATCTGAGTTCTAAACTTGACTTGTACTTCATCTGGATGTGAGCGTAATTGGAGTGCATTTGAAATGGTGAGTTTTTTTATTTTTTTATTTTAAATGTTGAAATATTTGATAAAAATCTTATAAATTTGAATTGAATTATTTATTTAGGTTCATACAAAACGAAGAAATCGTTTGCACCAGAGAAAAATGAATGACTTGGTATTTGTAATGTGCAATCTGAAATTGAATAATAATCAAGTCAAAAAGCAAGCAGATGATTTTGGTGTAGAAGATGATCTTTCATCTGATGATGATTGGATAACTGAGGGAGAAAAACATTCAAACATTGATTTGCTTGGTGCTATTGACAATGCAACACGAAGAAAAAATAGTAATTAAGATGAAAGTGATGAAGAAGAAATTCCTAATGATGCTGAAATAGAGATTCATGGTACTGAAGATGATTTGGAGATTCAAATTGATGATATTGGTGTTGGTACTAGTAGTAGCACTAATGCTCATAATATTGGTGTTGGTACTAGTAGTGACACTAATAATCCTCTTGATGAGTGTCTGAGGAATAATGAGGACGATGAAGGCAATGAAGCTGGTTTTAGTTTACATGACACATCAGCAGATTATTTGTTTTAAGTTTGTTAATTATTAGCTAATGAATAGTTATTTAAATTATGTATGTATTTTTATTTGAACCATGTATTTTAAGATGCTTGAATTATGTATGGATTTTTATTTGAAGCATGTATTAACCATGTATTTTAAGGTGCTTGAACTATGTATGGATTTTTATTTGAAGCATATATTTTAAGGTGCTATGAATTTTTATTTGAAACATAATTTTTTTAATGTATTTTAAAATTCCTTATCATTTTATGATTTTACGATCTGTTTTTACGATCCGAGTTTGGTTTGCATGTTCCGTGCCGTGTCAAAATCGCGATTTTGACAACCTTGGTCCACTGATATCAAGCCTTTCTCCATCGAGATTCGAGAGAGGAAGAGGTTTTGATTTTTCATTTTGTGGGGAAATTTGATTTTATTTTAATTATTTTTTGATTTATTTTATCTTATTGAGATACAACAGGTGTGTTTTTTATATTTCGGAGGTAGAAAATTTGAAGAATGAAATCTTATAAGATGTGCTTGATCATATTCAAATAAAAAATCAATAATTATGAGCTAATTAATATTTATCTATCGTATAAGAATTTTGGATTATCTAAATTTAATCTTAAAAAAGGCCTAAAAAAATAGGAAATTCATGTTTATTTGTTGTGCATTAAGAAACATTTCACCACTCATTCATTGTTTTATTATTCACATATTGTTCATTGCTTTTTTATTTTATTTTGATTCTTATTTTTTTTTCTTCTCAATTGTATATTTTATAGCTAAATTAATAATCAATTTCTTATAATTTACAATTGAGAGTCAAAGTTCTAAGTTAGATGATTAAAGTTCAAAACACAGAAAAACCAAGGGGCCAATAATAACTTTGAGACAAAAAGTCTTTTTAATCCCAAAAAAAACGTTCATTATGGTGGTTTTTTTCATGGATAATTCCAGAAAAATTACATTTATACTTAGAGGGTGTTTGGGATGTGGTAGCGGTTACTTTTCAAAGTGTTTTTCATTCTAAAACACATTAAAATAATATTTTTTTATTTTTAAAAAATAATTTTTGACATTAGCACATTAAAATGATCTAAAAATATCAAAAACATATTAATTTGATATAAATAAAAAAATAAAAAAAAATTTAATTTTTTTAAAGCGTTTTCCAACCGCAGTGTCAAACACTATTAAGGCAATTGAGAGTTGCAGGGGTGTTTTAGGCTTTTTCTTTTAATTTCCTCCTTAAAATTGGCTCGAAATGGGCTTCGAAGGTAAACCACCTAACTGATTTTTTTTTTAATATTATTGGGCCATGCTTTTCCAGCACAAGCCTGTTTCTATACAGACCTAGTGTGCGTCCAACCCAATTTTTCTTAATACCTTTCCTTTTCAATGATTTATTGTTTTCTTAATATCAATATTATTACAATACTTAATGATTTTTTTTCCATTATTTTAGCTTTTTTATTTCTTAAAAATCAGTGTAGAAAAATAATGATTATGGTAAAAATAACGATAATAATCAATTTTTTCTATAATAATTGAGGCTTGAGGATAGATAATATATAATACTAAAATAGAGTTAATGTAATAACTATTTTTTTCTCTTAATAAATTCAACATTGACTTTAGATTAATATTCAGAATAATAAGGATTTATTTGTTGATAATTTATCATTTCAAGTTTTTATTATTTTTGGCGAATTATGTGTTGGTTCAAAATTGATCATGTTTCTTAATTAATATTTTCATTTTTCTATGTAAATTAATATTTTATTTCACATGATAAAAATAAAAATAATATTCTAATAAATGGATACGATACAAGTTTTTAGTGAAATGATTTATGAGGCTTCATTCTAGACACCTTTAGTTACACTACTCTTGTAAAGAGGCTTGTTTAAGCCCTCGTTTGATATTGTATTTTAAATAGGGTTAGACAAAATTTAAATATAATTTTTTAATGGTTTTAATGTGGTAATATTGAAAATAATTTTTACAAAATAAAAAAAATATTATTTTAATACATTTCTGAATGAAAAACACTTTAAAAAACAATCACTACTACACTCTCAAATACCACTAATTAACACAGGGGTTTGAAAGGAAATGATTGCCAAGGGCATCCCCAGATTTGATGACTTACTCAACGCATGATGGCTTTTGTGAAGTTCATTAAGCGGAAAAGGTGACATAATAGCTTCATACAAGGTATTATTAGTCTTGTCGAAGTCTAAAACAAGCCACCAATCACTGGCATTTGTTTCTTGTAGGTTATAAACTGATACATGCAGGCTTATGTGTCTGTCAGCATGTGATTTTAATTCCATGATCAAGTATCATGTATCTGTTGTTCAAGAGAAAACAATCATCCTGTGGTGTTCCTATATAATTCTTGCATATGTGAATAAACATTTCAGATCCTTTTTCTGCAGGCAAAATGCAATGGATCTAGGGGAAAGGGAGGAAAGAGAGGTGAAAGATTAGATCGTGAATGAAGCTGAAGATTGTAAACAAGCTGTAAAGTATAATCTTCCTAAAATAAATCACTCATACTATCTAGTACTTGCACTCACTTTCACTGTGTTAACACTCAACCTTGTTGTGTTTAGCTCTCTGTCTCAAAAAAAAAAAAATTGCCTCTCAGCTTGTAGGAAGTAAGCTCTGATACCACTGTTAAAGCTGCAAATAAATGTATAACAATAGCAGCAAAGAATAAAGGGATAAATTTTCATAAATCCATAGAATGGTAGATAATTTAATGTTTAATTGAACATTATTTACTTATGCTGAATAAGTCTTTCAAAAATGATTGTTTAAAAAATTTAAGTGGCAAATGATGGTGTAATGTTTTTATTAAAAAAAAACTAGCATGTATATTGCACACGTCAGCATTCCAACCATTTTGGTTTGTCAAAAAACTAGAAATCATAGCTATTTAGCCCTAGCTAGATAGTAAGAAACCTTGAATTGCAGACCCTGACCCTATCCTTACTTACCTCATTTTGTCCGAACATTTATGTATTTTTAAGTTCCCAAGTCGTCCACACAAACTTTCCATGCGTGCAATATGTTCTATGTATGAAGTGCTTTCTCTATATAGTCTTAACACCATTTTTCTAGCTAATGGTTATTTTTTTGTATTTAATATCGATATTTTCACTAATGGCACATACTTATAGCACAACAACTAGCAACCAACTGATGACTCTGCTTTTTAAGAAAATTTACCAATAATCTGATTATGAATCATTTAAAAGCAATAGAAAAGGTACTCAAATATTTGGGATACACATTGGACTATGGACAATATTGTGCTAATTACCCTAGAGTACTAGAAAGGTATAGTGATGCATATTAGATATCTAATACTAAGAATTCAAAATCCACTAGCGGATATGTCTTCACACTTGGTGGAGTAATTATGTCCTAAAACTCCTCTTAGAAAAAAATTGTATCATAAGATACATGCATGATGAGATCAAAGTTTATTGTTCTTGATAAAAGTGATGATGTAATCGAGAGGCTTTGAAATTGCTTAGGGGATATTCTATGCTAGCAAAAATCAGTGTTAGTAATTTATGTCCATTGCAACAACCAGTCTTGAGTTGGAAGCAATATATAATGCTCAATCTAGACATATATATCATTGACATAATACCATTAACTAAACACTTGTTATCAAATAAAATTATTTTCATTGACTATGGAAATCCAAAGTAAAATATTGCAATCCATTGACCAAAGATTTATTGATAGATCTTATGTATAATTCATCAAAGGGTATTGGTTTAAAAACTTTAAAAATAAAAGAGTGTAATGATGGTGACAACAGCTAGTTGATTAAATATCTCAAAATCCAGGTTCAAATAGAAAACTAAGTCATATAACATTTTCTGTAGCATTAAAAAATTATTATTTCCTGTTTATTCCCATGATGAAATAGGTGGTAGTTGCAGTGTGATAAAAGGGTGAGTTGTACTCTTATTTATTTTTATATATTGGTATATCAAGTAGAGTATAAATGAATACTCTTAATGAAAAATCACATATATAAGTGAGAAATGTGATCATTTCTTTGAGAACTTTAATGAAGGAAAATTTCTATAAAACATCCATAAATCCAGGATTTGTTTAGTGCCAAAATAAACATAATAATAAGAACCAAACTAAATATCTAGGTAGAAAACTATGTGAAGATTATTGTCTTGTTTTACACAAAAGGTTGAAAGTTTAAGACATATCGCATTCTCTATTTAATCGAGTAAATCTAATAGTTTTTCACTAAAAAATATTCAAAATTAAAAGAAACATATCTTTATGTGATGATCTACCAAATTAGTATATCTCTATAAATTTTCAAGTCTTTTATACTACTCGGGTAACTTTCATTCATATAAAGGATTGTTGAAATTTGTTTTAATAAAATATGATTAAAAGGCATATCTAAGATCAAATTGAAAGTGGAGTCCACTCACTTTTAAGGTCAAATATTTATTAAAAAGTGGAGTCCAACAAAACTTCATTAATATGAAACATTAACATGATTAAAATAAGTTAGGGGTGAATGAGAAATTGATCTTATAGAACTATTGGTTGACATGTTTTTATAAAATCAAAAACCCTCTATGCAACATAGGAAAGAAAATATAAATATATTTTTTAGTTTATATAGTGGGATGTTGAGGAGTCATAAATGAGTCTTAGCAAAGTAGTGTGGGTTTAACCCACAAACACGTGATCAAATCAGCTAATCTATGGCTCGAGCTCCTTGTTCCAGGTTTTGGGTCCTTAGTCTTGGTTTTGGGTTATTTTTTGCTAACATATTTTAATCTTGAATTTGGGTTTATAATTATAAAATAACTCTTTGGCTCATAAATAATTATTTTTTGCTAGTCCATTGTTTTGTCCAATCCAGCCCATGAATCTAATTAGTTTTCTTCAAGAAGAGTTTCTTTAAATCGTATTAGTTTTTTCAACTTAGAATCATCAAATTTAAAGCCAAAACATTCAGGTTTAATTTTGATTTTATGATGGTTAATCAAAGTTAATAATGGTGGAAATCAATTCTAGTAATCATCATTATTAATTCTTTATCAGTTTTAATTCCAAAATCCATTATAAAAAAAAGGGTGAATGAAGAGTTTCTTGCATTGTTTATCCTGATTTTATATATTTTTCCTCACCACAGTTTTTAAAGTTATCTCTGTATTTTTTAAACTTTGTTTTTCCTCCTAATCTAGAGTTTAGACTCAATTTTATCATGAATTTTCACAAAACCATAATATCATGAATTTTCACACTTAAGCATAGCAAAAGCAAAACATTACTAAGATCGTATCAAGGATAAAGCTCAATGAGAGCTCTTGTGCCTAGCACAGGGTGTATCTTATAATTGAGGAAACCAGCATCTAAAAAGAGCTTAGCCCACTCCTTTTCATTTCTCTCTGTTGTAACCCATTTTTGGGTCCCCACACAAAAATAAAAATAAATATATAATTATATAGCCGAAAGATATTAGAAAAATAATAGGAGGTTGGAGCGCTCAGGAAAGGATCAGAAAAATTGGTTAAGGAGGTTCAAAAATACAAGGATTGAATTTTTTTACAGTATATACTTGAATGATGAAAGCCTCGTGGGAAAAGAAAATTTAATTTGAAGAGAAAAGTCCAAAATTGGATTTTTATGGACTTAATTGGTTTTTATTGAAGGTTTAATTGAATTTATAGAGGGTTTGATTGCAAGAAAAATTAATTTTTAAGTCAATTTGAGCTTTAATTGGAGGAAATTAAAGTTCTGGGGTCAAATTATAATTTTTGAGAGTTGATTTGGTTAAATCAGGGGCTTAATTGCATAAATATTGAAGTTTAATGGCCAATTAGGGACTTAATTAAGAAAATCCGAAACCAAGGACCAAATTGGAAAAGGCGCGTAAATATAGGGGCTGTAATTAACAAAATCAGGGGCCAAATTGAAGAAATTGAAAGTTTATTGATCAATTGAGGGTCCAATTGCATAAATCAGAGGCCAAGGACTGAAGTGAAAAACGCGGCCAACTATAGGGGCGGAGACGGAAATTGAAAGGGATGCAATTGAAATAAACAAAAGATAATTGAGGGCTGATTTGAAATTTGACGCATTTTGGCACCTTGTTTTATTTAAATGAAACGGCGCGTTTTGTCCAAAACGACGCCGTTTCATGTTAAAAAAAAAAATACCAGAACAGTGTCGTTTTGAACGACACTGCTCCTCTTTTTTCTTCCCCTGAACGTGCAGCAGGGGAAGAAAGAAAAGTTTTGTTTTTTTTGGCCTCTCTCTCACGCCACATGCCTGCCAAAACCGACCCCCCATGCACCCTCATGATGGAAAAAACCAAGGGAGCCGCGCCCTGCCAGCCCCACCCATTGCCAGCCAACCCGGTGCCGTGGCAGGGCAACAAAGCCCTGCTCCCCAGGCGCTGCTATAGGGCGGCAATAGGGACGCCCCCGCTCCCTTTTTGCCCTATAAATACTCCACCACAACGCCAGCACGTGTGGAGGGAGAAGGAGAAAAAGAAGGAGAGG
>Ga0325402_1003932_pt1 | contig 13619 bp, 7 predicted proteins | sample PopdelMetagenome_22_FD_207212 | JGI IMG/M metagenome (GOLD analysis project Ga0325402, IMG submission 207212) | Populus deltoides microbial communities from Bellville, Georgia, United States - Xylem-PdKOR-R3 | ecosystem: Host-associated > Plants > Phyllosphere > Stem > Wood/Secondary xylem... | reverse complement strand
TATTTTAATGAAATTTCATTCTATCATAAAAAATAAACCCTTTCTATCTTAAAATGTCACAATTAAGTTTGCCAACAAAGTTGCATGATGGGCTAATCAATATAATTCAAATGGTCTCTGACGCTTAATTTTATTTAATGTTTTAAAACTTAATCAAATTGATGGGTTAACTCATGACTCAAGATTAGAGTTTATATTGAATCAAGTTTTAACTAAGAGGGGAATTAATGTGTTGTGATCCAATTAAAAACCTTAATTAAACCGAGATTTAGCCAACATGAGAAAAACTAAATCAAAACCCGTTCATTTTTTTTATAAAAAAACTAATGTCATTTTTAATTTTATTTAAAATAGAAAAAATTAGGTTAATTTGGGTTTACTTGGTTCAACCCACCTGACTTTTAACTCGAGACTTAAGTGCATGTTCGATAATATGATGCATTGTGCTTTTCAAAAATAGGTTTCAATTAAACATGCATTAAAATAATTTTTTTATTTTTTATTTTTAATATTAATACATCAAAACCATAAAAAAACATATGAAAAACATCAATTTGATGTCATTTTAGATGAAAAGCAAAAGTTACTACAATTCCAAACAGGTACTAATTCAGATTTTTGGGCTGTATAGCTAGTCTCTTCCATGTTCCGTTTAACAAATAACTAAATCATTTCTCGTGCTACGCTGCAGATTAGATGAATTTTTTTCAGACATAAAAAAATATCTAGGTGTTGTTAATGTGTTTTTTAGTATATTTTTTTAATCATATGAGGATTGACTTGATATGACTTGTTTGATTTGACATATCCAAATACAACCCGAACAATGAGTAAAAATATAGTTTAATTAAAAAAATCAAAACGACATCTTTTTTTAAATATTGAAAAGACAATAAATTAGATCGATTTGAATCAACTCGTGTTAACCTGTCAAATTTGATACCCATATTACGAGATCTTGATAACCCTATAGAAAATAAATAAATAAAACTTATCAAACTCAACTCTCAATTAAGGATGAAATTGAAAACAAATATTAACTAAAAAAATGAGCTAAGTCAACCCGGGTTAACCTACCAAACTTAGGTCATGAGACCAAAATAACCCCATAGAAAACAAATCGAAACAAATCATAAAATTCAATTCCCAAATCAGTTGAAGGATGAAATTAAAAAAAAAAACACAAAAAACAACTTGAATCAACCGATTAAACTTGTAACTTGACTCATGAGACCGTGATGAACTCATAGAACGCAAACCAAAACAAATTATGAAGCTTATTTTTCAATCAACCCGATATTGAAAGATAAAATTAAAAATAATTCAACAAAAAAAGACAAAAACATCCGAGTTAACAAGCCTAACTCAACTGATAATGGTGGTTGTGGTAATATTGCTAGCTCAACTTTAGTTAAAAAGTTGAACCTGAATACTTCTAAGCATGATAAGCCATATAAGCTTTAGTGGTTGAATGAATATAAAGAAGTTAGGGTCACTAAGTTTTGATTTCATTCACATTACGAAAGTTTAAGGATGGGGTTGTATGTGATGTATTTTTATGCATGAGACACACCTATTGTTGGGGAGACCTTAATAGGAAGACCAAGTATAATGGGTTCAGAAATAGGTATGTTGTGGAGAAAACTTAAGAAAGCTAAAGAAGTTGAACAAGAACTTTTGAAAAATAATGGTGAGGATATGAGGCTGAGTGAAAACAAGGTAAGTCATAAGTGTGAAACAATTAGAGGGAAAGTTTTGGGCATTAGAAATAGGATTGAAGATTTCAGCAAAAAAAAAAAAAAACACAGGAAAGGATGAGAGTGGAGGGAAGAGATTAAGGGTGAAAAAAGAAAAGTATGTAGAAGAATTAGGGAAACACCTATTTGTTTTATGCAAAACAAAGTGACCTTACTCATGCTTGTCATTCCAATATGCCTATGATTTTACTCTTGTATAATAAAACATATTTTTAATTTTGATGAATTGAATTCTTGTGTTCTTAATGTTGCTAAAGTTCTTTAATAGGAATTTAAGGATATCTTTTATGAATAGATTTTTATAGTTGGCCAACAATTCAAGGGATTTAGCATCAAATTGATTTTGTATCAGGAGCATCAATTCCAAACCGACCAACTTATAAATGTAATCTCGAGGAGGCTAAGGAGCTTTAAGGGCAAGTGTAAGAGTTAATGTTGAAATGATATATTCAAGAAAGTATGCGTCCTTGTGCAGTTCCAATGTTACTTGTGCCTAAAAAGAACAATACTTGGCATATGTGCCTTGATTGTAGAGCTATTAACAACATTACAATAAAGTATAGATATCCTATCCTTATATTAGATGATATGCTTGATGAGTTGCATGGTTCTTCTATGCTTTCTAAAATTGATTTGAAAAGTGGTTATCACTAAAATAAAATAAAAGAAAGAGATGAATGGAAGACAACATTCAAAACTAAATATGAATTATATGAATGATTAGTAATGCCTTTTGGTTTGACTAATGCCCTTAGTACATTTATAAGGTTATTGAATCATGTGTTGAGATCTTTCATTGGAAAATTTGTTGTTGCCTATTTTGATGATATCTTGGTTTATAAAAAAGGATTAAATGAACATATTAATAATTTAAGACATGTTCTTGAAATACTTAGAAAAGAAAGATTATATGCTAATCTAATTAGTGTGATTTTTGCATGAAAGGGATTCTGTTCTTAGATTATGTTGTTAGTGCAAAAGGGATTGAGATGGATGGGGTAAACATTAAGGCTATTCAAGAATTGTCTATATTGAAGACGGTAAGTGAGGTAACAAGTGTTCATGATTTAGCTAGTTTTTATAGAAGATTTGTTCAAGATTTCAGTATTCTAGCTGCACCAAAATTATAGAAGATTTGTTAAAGAAAATGGTAGGATTTATATGGGATGATGACTGACATAACCTAAATTTAGGTTTCCCCTAAAATTATCCCTTTCCTTTTAGAATTGAAAAAAAAAAATAAAAATAGAAAAGGAATAAAAAATAATAAAAAATGAATAAAAGACTGGCAACTTGGCAAAAATAGGATGAGAAAGGTTTCAAATGTATGGAGGAACCAAGCTAGAGTTTTGAACAAAATTGAAAACGCAATTCTACCCTATTGTACCAAAGACTAAAAACACAATATAGATTCAAGGTCAAATTAAATGATTATTGGATAAATCTATATAAAAATTAAGCATACGAACTTAATTAAACTTTTAATAGGCTAATTTGATTTAATCATGCCCCAATTAAATGTTTACTTAAGTTTAAGAATTTATTTTAGTTAAATTAAAAGATTCAATGAAGTTCAAGGACTTAATTAGACTTTTAATGAGTTACATTAATCTAATTAAGGACTTAATTGGTGAAAAATTAAGTTTGAAAGCTTAATTTTCCCAAACCCAATTGGGTGAAATCAGGGACAAAATTGCAAGAAAATCAAAGTTTTGGGGTCAATTAAGGGCCAAATTGAAAAAAATCAGAATCAAAAGCTTTTTTTGCAGAAGACGTATGAATTAAAGGGCCAAATTCAATTGAAAACATGGGTGAAATTGAATAAATTAGAAGTTTGAAGGTCAATTAGGGGAAAAATTGAAAATATCCAAGACCACAAACCAAGTTGAAAAAGGCGCTGAGTTCAGGGGATCATTTTAAAACTTGGCAGGTGTGAAATTAAATTGATTCTTAGAATCAAGATTCAATTGAGGACTTAATTAAATAAATTAAAATATTAAAGGCTAAAATTAAACAAAGGTTAATGACCTTATTTAGGTCAAAACCCCTAAAATGACATAGTTTCATTTAAATGAAACAATGCGTTTTGATGTTGTTTTGACCAAAACAACGTGTTTTGGATTAAAACTACGTTGTTTTGGTCAATACAAGTAAAAAAAAAAATACGTCTGGCACTATTCATTATTTTCAACCTTCAACAACAAAATTAGCATCTTTAATGCCATCTTTTAAGCTTTTCTTCTCTCTCTTATACCTTCACTATGCAAGAAAAATAAGATATCACCCTCGTGATCTGCCATTGCACCTGAACCTAAGAAAAAAAGCAATCCCTTGGAATCCCCGAACCCGCTGCAAAGTTGACTTAAAAAGGCTGATGTGACTAGCCTTTACAACCCATGATGGTGACTTCAATTAGGATACTTCCCGTTTGAATCAAGGGCTAAGATTCATGTCATATAAACACCTCATACCCCTCTTTCACCTCTATAAATAAAGGTGAATTTCGTGCAATAGAGAATGAGAAAATCAGGTGGAAAGGGAGCCAAAAAACTAGCCTGTACACACCATCTTTTTTAGTTGCCCAAATAACAACCTCTGTCCCCTTTCAACGGCCACCATGAGCAATCAACAACCCTGAAAATGCCACCACCAAACAGTCAACAATCATCTCTCACCTAGGTAAGTTTTTTGTTCCTCCTATTGGTTCATTACATGATGTTTCACATAGATTAAAGTGAGAGTGCAACTCATTTTTTTTTGGCAATTTTCCTGGGCTAGTGATAGAAGAAAGGGTTGGATCCTCAAGCCAACTCAACCCATATTTAATAAAAAAATAAAAGAGAAGTTTGTTGGGATAATTGCTAGCCTAACAAAAAACCAAGTTGGGCTGGGCCTCAACCTAACCAATGTGCTTAGCCTTGGACCCAATAAATCAGACCCATGCAGTTAGGCCAAGCCCAACCTACAAGCTAAAGGTGCATTTGGATCACGCCAATTTTGTTAAGGAAATAAGGCCTTGTTTGGGTTCTTAAGGCGTGTTTGCCAAACACAACCTTAAAGAATTTTTTATGCTTATGATTTTAGGCTAAGGGTGCATTTGACAAACACACCCTAAGCCTTTTCTTTAGTTTTAATTTATACATAGTTTGAGGTCTAGCTAAACAGGCCTTTAAAAATAAAAAAAAAAAATTGAAAAAATATAAGGCCATTTTGAAATTATTTGTAGGTCCATCGCGTGTTTTTCTAATAGTTTTTGCCTAATATCAGATTATAGACTTACATTGTACGATACAAACCCGATATTAAAACTACCTAATTTTTCTTCTTAGAACGATTAAGATTTAACTTGATAATGTAGAAACTTCCTCATGAAGGGAGATCTGCCTTGAACCTTAATTACGATCAAAGGATAAAAACATGACTTTGATTGACAATCAATCAACACAACTTACCTTAGGTAGGTTGCACTGGAGTGATGCATCTTTTCCTTGCACAACTAGTCCCATTACCCAGACTCTTGCAGACTATAGGTTTTCTAGTGACCATAAAACTAGGTGGTGACTCCCTTTAATCATAATTTTTTGATTAAACCAAAACACCCTTTAATTCAAGGAGGCAGCTCCATCATTCGACGTCGTGCACATCTCAATAATGATAAAGAAAATGCTTTTCACTTGATTTCGATCCCATTGCTTGCTTCACCTGAATTTAAAAAAACTTTTAAGATTGAGTGTGATGCCTCAGGTATAGGTATTAGAGAAATTTTAATGTAAAAAAACGATCCATAACCTATTTTAATGAGAAACTTAATGATGCAACTTTTAATTATCCAACATATTATAAAGAGTTGTATGCACTGGTAAGGACCTAGAAGAGTTGACAACATTATTTTTAGCCCAAGGAGTTTGTGATACATATAGACAATTAATCTTTAAACACTTAAAAAAACCAAGGTAAGTTGAATAGACAACATGCCATAGATATTGAATTTATTGAGACATTCCTATATGTCATCAATTACAAGCAAGGTAAGGAAAACATTGTTGTAGATGCATTGTCTCGAAGGTCTGTTCTTCTTAATACCTTGAACACTAGACTTTTATAATTTGAATATGTGAAATAGTTATATGTGGATGATGATAACTTTGGTCAAGTGTATAGACAATGTGAGCATTCAACTTTTGATAAGTATTTTAGATATGATGAATTTTTATTTAAAGGTAAGAGATTGTGTGTGTCTAAATGTTTGTTATGATGAATTTTTATTTAAAGGTAAGAGATTGTGTGTGTCTAAATGTTTGTTGCGTGAATTGCTTGTGAGGGAAGCTTATGAGGGTGGTTTAATGGGACATTTTGGGGCAGCTAAGAGTTTGGATATGTTACATAAGCATTTTTACTGGCCTTACTTGAAAATGGATGCTCAAAGAATATATGATAGATACATAACATGTAAAAAAACTAAGTCTAGAGTCAAGCCTCATGGTTTATATACATATTTTTAGAAAAAAAAATTTAAATAAAAAGGTTTTAAAAATAAAATATAGTTTAGATTACAATCAGGTAAGAGTTCAATTTACAATTGGTCAGAAGATAAAACGAGAGTGCAATTAAGGGTTTAATTGAAGATAAATTAGGGAGAAAGGGTTGAAATTGGTCACAATTAAAGTAATCGGAAAACCATAGATCAAAATGAAAAAGAATGGCAAAGTTTGAAAGTCTGATTCACTCAATTAGAGGCCTAATTAAAGAGAAAGATTGGAATTCCGGACAAAATTGACTAAAATTGCACATATCAGAGGGCCAAGGACCAAAATGAAAAACTACCAAAGTTAAAGACCAAATCATAATGGATTCAGGACAAAGTTTAAATAAGTTTTAAGTTAAAAGTGTAATTGGGAGCCAAATTTAGAACTTCCAAAACTAAGGGTTAGAATGAAAAAGACGTTGGAATGAAGGTTTAAAATGACGTCGTTTTATCTAAATAAAAAACCTTAATTTAATAGGCGAAAAACACATTGTTTAGCCTATCCTTTAAAAAAAAAAACAATATGTTGTCCAACTCCTTCAACCCCAATACCTTGGTTTCTTGCCAGCACTATAGTACTTTTAGCTTTATCTTTCTTTGTGATTTATGTTGGGTTTCTCGAATATCATACATATAGCATAAACTATATGAAAAATTATTCATGACTCCCTAGGATCCTGTTAGACAGATCTAGAGTTGTTTAGGGATTTATTACTTGAAGATCTTATCTTTTTTTTACTTTGAATAATTCTTTAAAGGCTGGGTTATCGCAAACCACAAGCCATCTATTTGTACGATCTCTAATGGTAATCCACACAAACTACCCATGAGAAATCTTCTAAATCACTATTTAGAAGAGAGAGATTGCTATGCTTAGAATGCTAACAAATAATGACAACACCTTTATTCTTCTTATCCTTTTTCTTAGACATTCTAAAAAACTAACTAGAAGAATTGGACCTTTTTCTTCTTAAAGGCCCTTTCAGCCTTGTGCTTCCCTAGTCTAACATTGCGTGCAGCACGCTGCCGTGGCCTTCTGCCAGTAGCGATTGGCTGTGTGTGTAGCATAGCCAGATGCGCCAGCCACACTGGCGCCGCTGCTGGTGCTACCATTGGTGGCTATAACAGCCACCTAAAACCTTTTTTTTTTTTTTATAAATTGAATGGTGGATTTTAGCCAGAATACCAGATTCCAGCCAGACTTAAATAATCTAGTTGTAACAATAGCCACTCTTTTTTTTTTGAAAAATCATGAGAGAAAAATTACTTTTGAGAAAAATAATTTTTCCACATAACATTAATTCAAAATTAACACCAATAACAATTAAAACAAACAATCAATAACTCTAATTATCTAACGATGACTATGATGCCACTGTTGGGTTTCCTAAGTATTAGTTTCTAAATATCATACACATAGCATAAACTATATAAAAAAAATTATTTGGGAGTTCTTAGGATTCTAGAGTTGTTTAGGGATTTATTACCTAAAGATCTGATCTTTTTCGGCTTTGAATAATTCTTTAAAGGTTGGGTTGTTGCAAACCACAAGTTATCTATTTTTCTAGCCTCCAACGGTTATCTATATGAACCACCTGTGAGAAATATTCTAAATTCCTATTTCAGAGAGAGGGATTGCTATGCCTAGAGTGCTAGTTCTAATTCTATTTTTTTTGTAATTTTCTTGTCTAAAATTTAATTTATTACCAATTAAATAATTGATTAATTTATATTTGAAGATCAAGTGCATCATCTAGCAAAGTGTCATGATCCTTCAAATATTAGAAAAATCATTACTGGTTTGACTTAATCTTTTAATAACCAGTTTCTCAGTGTAATTAATATCCTTTCATCAATAATATTTTTATTTAACATTAAAGCATAGAGTATGTCTTTCATGTTAAATCATGTTTGTTCTCTATATAGTAGTCATTGATCGTTTGAATAAGATTTGAAACTCTTTTCAAATCTCATTCTACCTTAACCATGGATTTCTCAATCAATACTATTGGAGAACAAATGAAACATATTTCCTAACTCACCTAGGGTGATGAATTCTCTCTTGATCACTTAAGTACCTTTATATAGTTCATGTTATACCCGATGTCTGCTCTTTTGTTACCTCGATTAAGACAACATATAACAGGATTAAAGCATAACATTATCTATATAAGATAACTTAATGATCTCAAGTCTAAGGATTACTTACACAACCGTCATGTGAGCCTTTCCATAAATATAGGTGATCTTTCTATATGGAATTCTCATGCGGGTCAGTTTAGTGTACATGTCTTATAACAATCATCTACGTATTAGTTTTAAGTATCCCTTTATATAGTTCATGTTATACCCAATGTCTGCTCTTTTGTTACCTCGATTAAGACAACATGTAACAGGATTAAAGCATAACATTATCTATATAAGATAACGTAATGATCTCAAGTCTAAGGATTACTTACACAACCGTCATGTGAGCCTTTCCATAGATATAGGTGATCTTTCTATATGGAATTCTCATGTGGGTCAGTTCAGTGTACATGTCTTATGACAATCATTTACATATTAGTTTTAAGTATCCCTTATACCTCAACTTATGAGAACAACTGCTTCCTTTCATAAAAGAAAGAACGTAGCATGTATCAATCTTTATGACTATAATGAATGTCCAACATTTAAGAGAGCATCGACTAGGAACATTTTAGAAACAATGCTTTGATGTAATAGAAATCTCATAATTATAACAATTTTATAATTTTCTTTGCAAAACATTTTTGTCTCATGGACTTTATCATTACTTTAGATTCATTAATCTAATATTATATGAATATTAAAGATACATTAATTAATAATAAATATATATTTATATGAATATAATAATGTCACGTGTAATCAACCGATTGACTACAAGGCATATGAAACTAACAATTTACCCCTCATTCAAGACAAAACATGTTCTCCCTCACTCTTGACTTTGCACCTCACCATAGCCATTTTTTAAAATCTTTTTTGATCCTTAAATGCCCTACCCACGCCAGCCAAAACCATTGTAAAAGCTACCACTAAAAACCTACAAAACAAAAACAAATACATTACTATTTAAACTAATTTTGTAGTTGAGGATAGGAAGAGGTCTGATTGGGATCAAAGGCTCATATGCATACTTAATGATCAATGGTCTTGATCTTGCCAAATTATGAAACCCAAAACTCACATCTCTACCTATAAATACCTCCCTCAAACCATACTTGTAAAAGATAGAAAAAGGGGAAATAAAGGGAATAATAGTACAAAAAGAAAAAAAAGGGAAAAAGAAAGAATAAAGAAAAAAATAATAAAAAATAAAGATTAGTGGCAAAGAGAAGAATAGAAAAAAAAGGAAGGGAGAAGAAATTTTGATTGAAAAGAGAGAGCATGTAGGAGAGTTCTAAAAATGAAAAATAAGAGAGACATAAACTAATAGGGAGAAGACAATAGTTGTGTCTTAACAGTAACTTACCTCGGCTTCTACTATTTTAGGTCTACTTATGGAGTTTAAGGGACCTAAGACCAACAACAACATCTATAGATAGTATGAGAGGTTTTGAGGAGTATAAATAATGCTTCCTAACAGCTAAAACAACTTATTTTTAGGACAATCCTAAAAGAATCAAAGAAACAGTCCAACAACATTCCAGAGGCAGTAAAAATGAAGTTGCGGTAGCAAACACACTTGGTTAAGGATCTTTTGGGCTTGTTGGTGGAGTTGGTGGAGTTCTATTGTAAACTCTCGGATAAAAACATTCTAACTTGTATGTATAAATTTATGTAATAGTTTATTTTGTATAACTTTTGCATAATAGATTATTTATTACTTAAATTATATAATGTGAATCCATTGATGTGAGTAATTCATGATTTGTTTGTCTTTAAAAAAATTTCCTTGGATTTTCTTCTTTTTATCTTGGAATCCATGTGTATATTATTTCAAAAGTTGGGACTATTATATCTAAGATAGTAGTAGTATCCTTAGAAAGCAATATGGATTTTGAAAGGTGTCAACAATACTTCAAAACATCGACAATAACTTGATTCGTAAGAATAATTTTTGGAAAAATAGCTGCAACAACCACAACATTACCCATATGAGTTTCTGACTTCTTTCTAGTGTTAAATGATCTATATTTGATCCTTCTTTACCCATTACATGTCAAGGTAACTTTGGTTAATAGAACCTAGATGTATGAGATGGAAAATGTGAACTCGTCTAGGGCGAAAACCTACTAAATAAGCTTAGTTTGAAGTATGATATGTGGTTGCAAAAGTTTGATGTTTTTTTTATCAATGTTTTTATGTTAATATATGCGAATAACATTTTGGATTCGAGTGTTTGGAATGGATTATCACAAGGTATGGAGTATCTTTGACTATGCTTGTTATGAATTCCATAGAAAAGATAGTTAGGGTTTTGATGTTTGGTTTGTTTGCTAAATAAAATTCAAGTTTGGTCATTAAAGGTTCATAATCAAAGTCATTTCTTGTTATCCTTGCTACAAAGATCAATGAAAAAGTTGTACTAGGATTTATGTCAAGCCAATCAATCTCTTTGAGTTGTTTGTTATATAGAAATGATATTTGGTGTTAAGTGTTAGAAATTAACATCTACTAAAATTGAATTTCATGTTTTTTTAGATTGTGAAATCCAAGAAAATATGTTAGGGTAATGTTTTTTTTTTTCATGTATAATGCTTAGATATAAAAAGTTGAGTGGCATGATTTGGTGTGGGAATACCCTTTGATCCTAGAAAAAGCAACCCTTTAGGTGTTCAATCCATGTTTTAATTAAGAGGCATGTTTGTAGCTTAGGGTTCTTATAATCTAAGGTTTTCAATTTATTTATTTAAGGCTTATTTGTGCTTTAATTTAGTTGGTGCATGCTTTATTTATTTATTTAGTTTATTAGGGTTTATGTTAGATCTTTTTTATTATAATAAATATGAGAAATTATGGACTAAGACATGTTCTTGAATTCTTTAAGGAATGAATGAATAATATATGAATGAATGAATAATATGAGGCTTAAAGTCCTTTTTTCTAGGGTTTAGTTTGTTAATTAAAAGATTAGCTTAATTCAGATTTAGTGTTTTTAGGTTAATCTTAATTGTTATTGAAAATAACTTTTTTTTGAAAGAAATTAAGGCAATTTTAATTAATATAATCTTCTATTTTTAGGGATTAGAGTCAAATTTTCATTCAAATTCCTAATTGATGAAATCTGTTATTTTAAAGGATTAAAATTAAGATTTTTTTTTGTAAAATTTCTAAATTGATTAATCTCTTATTTTTAGGGATTAACGTTAAAGATTTTGTTAAAATTCTCAAATTGACAAAATCTTCTATTTTTAGGGATTATCAACAAAATTCTAAAATCGATGAAATCTCTTATTCTCGTTAAAATCCCTAAATCGATGAAATTTTCTATTTTTAGGAACTAACATGAAAACTTTTGTTAAAATTCTCAAATCGATGAAATCTCTTATTTTTAGGAATTAATGTCTAAATTTCTTTAAGTTCAAAACTCGACGGAATCTCTTTTTTTGAGATTAACATAAAATTGCTCAATGAATTTTCAACCTCCCTTTTAAAATGAATACCATAAAAAATATAAGCTTAGAAATAGATTTATACAATTAATAACAGGCCTAGAATGAATTTAGAAAAATATATAGTAAATGTAACTTTTCATTTGAAAGGATGCGATAAGGGTGATTAGTTTCTAATTGTAATTATTATTCATCCATAAAAAATATTATGATTTTGACGTTTAAGGATGAAGTGTGCTTGTTCTATCAAATCATATTTATTTTCAAGATTACAGTCATTGATTTTTTGAATAAGATTTGAAACTCTTTTCAAATCTCATTTCACCTTGGGAAATGATTTTATAATCAATACTATATATCCAATAACAAGTGTCACAATCACTGAAATACCTTTATATAATTCATGTTATGCCTAATATTTTTTTGTTTGTTACCATTGAATAAGGCGATGTGTAGTCAGGATCAAAGCATAATTTCATTATATAAGATAATTCAGTGATCTCAAGTCTAAGGATCACTTACACAACTATTTCGTGATCCTTTTTATAAACATAGGTGATCTCTCAATATAGAATTCTCATGTTGATCAGTTCAATGTACACGTTATTTGTAATAGCCCTGATTTTAAGGATAGTACTGTAATTTAGCAAAACATCTGTTAATCACATTGGTAAAAAAAATAATATTTTTTTTATTCTATCGAAATTTCGACAAAGTTTCCTCTTTATTTATCACATCCTAAGTTATTGACTAAATCTGTACAATTTCAAAAAATTATTTCTCAAACTTGGTTCGATCACCCCGGATCAAAATCATCACGTCCATGACACAAGTCATATTTTTTTTCAACTCCTTTTTTTCCCTTTCTCATATTTACAAGTTAAAAGTAAACAATAACCTGGTCATATAAATATTCATTCATAAAGTAAGAAGAACTTTAGAGTAATAAAATTATCATTAATAATTAAAAACATTAAATAATTTCCTAACTGTATTCCAATCCATAGAAAGCAAAATGCATTATCTAATACTAATTGAACAAGAACAGTAAATTTCATTAGAAGAACAAAAGAACTAATATACCTAAAAATATAGAATAATCACTAAATTGAGTTTAAGAAATCTAATTCATCACATAGCATTCTAAAAGTTCAACATAGAAATTTTAGTCAATAGTTACATAAAAAAAAATTACACTTAACCAATGTCTAGTTATGTATAACAAAATGGTCATATCTCTAGCTAATAATTACTATTTTTATCGTGACTAAGATATACCTGTAATTAAACATATAAATTTAAATTACCTCTCTAATGATAATTCTAAACCTTAATAATTAAAATACAATGCCTTACTTTTTCATTATATTATTTTGTATCCTTAAGTTGAAAATACTAATATCAACATAACTTTATTTATATTTTTAGCTTTCATCATCTGGAAGAAAACATAATTATGCTTCAATTGTAACTTGTCCCAACAATTAACTATCCTTATTAACATGATTTCAATGTAATTTAAACAATTTAAGCAAGAATTCCTTAAATCCATAATTTCTTCCATGCACAAATATGCTCATAAATTAAAAAATGAATTATATATATTAATTGAACCAAGACAGAGCTCATTACACTTAATATCAAACTTTCAAGTGGAAAAGAATGGGAAGGATTGCTTGGTTTTTCTCCCCTCTTTTCCTTTTCCCTTGTTTTCCCCAAATTCCTCTCCTTCTCTTAAGTTTAATTCCTCTCAATTTG
>Ga0325402_1003931_pt1 | contig 13619 bp, 11 predicted proteins | sample PopdelMetagenome_22_FD_207212 | JGI IMG/M metagenome (GOLD analysis project Ga0325402, IMG submission 207212) | Populus deltoides microbial communities from Bellville, Georgia, United States - Xylem-PdKOR-R3 | ecosystem: Host-associated > Plants > Phyllosphere > Stem > Wood/Secondary xylem... | reverse complement strand
CACCTCACCTTCCTCCACCTGCCAATCGCAGGGAAATTTGCATTCGTCGGTCTTCCACACTGACCATTTTTGAAACCCCGAGCTCTTCCAGTCGCTATCGTGACACTTTCCTTTCCACCCTGACGTTGTCCAACTCCTCAGGAGGCTTCTCGATGTGCATTGCCTTTATACCTTGACTTTGCCAAAAAGTAATTTTCGAGATTTTATAATCTCTGCCGCTTCAGTTGACAGAGAAGAAGCCCAAGGTTGGGGAGATGATCATGCTTTGCCATAGCTACATGCAGTTCTGCCTTGCTCCTCTGCTCAATTTCGCTAGAGTGGTGTAGAAGTAGCGACACACAAGCAAGGTTGTTAAAATCATGATTTTAATATGGTATAGAATATACTAAACAGACTCGGATTATAAAAACGAATCGTAAAATCATAAAATTGTAAGAAATTTTAAAATACATCAAAAAAATTCATGCTTCAAATAAAAATTCATAATACCTTAAAATACATGCTTCAAATAAAAATCCATACATAGTTTAAGTACCTTAAACTAATAATTTAAGAATCAACTCAAATCAGCCCTATAATCAATCCAAACATTTTATGATTGTAATTAACGTTTTGTTATACATAACAATTCACAAAATTAATTCGGTCCTCTAATACTGAAATGACATTCAATTCAATCAAATTCAACAATTTTTAGTCCAATTTTCACACCATTAATTCAGTCCAATTAACTCAATCCTATAATATTGAAATGACATTCAATTTAGTCCAATTCAACAGTTTTCAATCCAATTTTCACCCCATTAATTTAATTCAATTTTCACCTGAGTAATATTTAGTCCAATTCAGTCAAGATATATAGTATGTACCGTGGCATTCAATTCAATAATTTTCTCACCCGATCAATTCCATTCAATTCAACATTATACATATACAAATTATAGGACCGGGCAAAATGAATTACAGGGTAACAGACTAACTGATCACCAGACAATTAACACTTAACAGGACAAAATACAAATCTATTACAGGGGAAAAATCTACTACTGCAGTGATGATGATGAAGGCAAAATGAACTTATAGTATCGCTTGCTGCTGTTGAAGATAATGATGATGAGCTGAACGGCTGCTGGTGAAGATGCTCGATGTCGCCTGCTGCTGTTGAAGATGGGAAAGAAAGGAGATCGTTGTCGGCGTGCTGTTGTTAATGAAGATTGCAGAGGAAGCTCGAAGCCGTGAGCTGTTGAGGAGATCGTTGTCGGCTCGTCACTGTTAAAATCACGATAAACAGAAAAGGAAGCCGCGACCGTGAGCACCGAGGAAAGAGAAGGAGTGAAGACTGGAGTCACTGGACCGTGAGCATTGTCACTGACCGCTTTTGTGGAGGATGGAGATCGTTGTCGCCGCTTTTGTTGTTGCCGATTAGGGATTTGTTCGGTTGGAAAGAGTATTTTGTGCGTTGTGATTTGTGAAGATTGAAGACAGTGAATTGATTCCCTGAAGTGAAGAGAGTCGCGTGAGTCCGTGACTGTGCAAGAAACATCCAATAGGCACCTGACAGCTGGACATGAGGGGGGGAATTTTGTTTCAACACCTCATTGGCACAATCGCAAAATCAGTCTTGAAATCGCGATTTTGCGTGATTTCATCCGATTTTTAAGATTTCACCCAATTTTAACCTGATTTTATCCATTTTCGATTTTTTTCAAGCGATTCAACACGTAAAGCATGTTTTGACTCGTAAAATCGTACGATTTTACAAGTCAAAACGCGATTTTAACAACCTCGGACACAAGTTCAAGACATAAATTAGCAAACAATTCGACTAGTAGATTCAAAACTCTCTTACAAATACTATTCATGTGTATTCCTTGTGTATTCCCACCACCAACACAATAAAAGTAAACCATGGTACAAATATACGTGTTACCCACCATAAAGCAAGACAAAATACAACAATTTTTTGAAAATACAATTATCAAGCCTGCCGGAGTTGTTTCAATATCAAATTCTTATAGGCTAAAGGTGCACTAAGAAACGGGGTTGCAGGCGCAATTTTAAAACCAAACTGATATTAAGTGTGTGTTTAATGATGTAATTTTTTAAAGTGTTTTTTAATTTAAAATATATTAAAATGATATTTTTTTTATTTTTTTATATTAATATATCAAAATCATGTGAAAAATAGTATAACAATTTAAAAAGTAGAAGATTTCGTAAATGCCAAACAGAAACTAAATGTATAAGTATCATCCGTCCCTCGTCCATTTTTCACCGACACAAGTAACTGGAGCATTCAATTAATTAATTGTTTATTAAATATTTGTTGAGACAAACTTGAAAAATACATATTTATTAAAAAGAAATTTTCGATCAAGATCTTTTCATTGGAATGTCGAGAAAATGAAATTATAGAAATATTCCAATAAAAATTCTAATATTTTGCTCAAATCAAACTTAAATAAAATAAATACTACATCACCGTAAATTACATTACTAAAAAAACAAGTCAATAACTAACATAATTTTGATAATGTTAATAATTTAAAAGGATACTACATTTCTTAGTTCTAATAATTCATACAAATCATGCAATAAGAATTTGAAACTTCAAAATAAGTTTTTGACAATTAAATAAATAAGTTTGTGCCAATTGTATAAGCATTATGTCTAAATTTCATGCGTAACTTAAACTCTACAATACCACATTACCAACTTATTTTTTTTTGCCAATTATTCAAAGCGTAGATCTTCTAGATATCCAAAAAATATTTAAATAAGATTAGAATGATCTACAAGTCTTTCAACCTTTTGAAAAAGATTTAGTCCTTTCAATTTTAATTTTTTTTATTACTTTAATTATCTTGGTCGACTTCCAAACTTGATAGTTTGTATTCACAATAACTTTGGGTATAAAGTATCATTAAATTGTCCAAGCTAAATCATCACTATACTAAGTTGAACCCAAAATCTACAATCTAGACTTTTTAGCTTCTTTCCCGATCAAGTTATCATTAAATCTCCAGCATCACCAATGTACCAATATACAAGTATAAGAGAAATGTACATCTTCAACGACTAAAAACTTTATTTTATCATAAATATTCTCTAACATCTTGTTTAAACCCTATGGATTGAATTAAATTTAGAGGGTTAAATGAATTCTTGTGTTTGAAACTCTTTTAAAGGTATTGATTTGAATTAAAAATGAAATTAAATTTATATAATAAAAGGGTGCAAAATTAAATTAGAAAGGAGACTATATGATTTTCTACAGTAATCTCTCTTGAAATTAACATTAAAAATAATATTTTAAAGATACCTACATGTTAACACAAAGCCTATTTCTTCTCTATCTCTCTCATTTACATCTTTCTTTTCTCCCCAAACACTCTTGGCAATACAAATCATTTCTTTCTCTACTTGATAGCAATCCTTATAAAAATATTATTGTTCCTCATAAAGTATGTTATTAATATTTCCTTTTCTTTTTTTCATTTCATTTCTTTTCTTAGTTTTTACCTAATCTTTCCTTTCCTTTTTCCTTTTTTGGTTTTGCCCATAAACGTCTCCCATTAAAACATTAGTAGCAAATTATGGGTGGATGTTGAGTTTTTTTTAGGAATATGTGTGGATGATAGTTGATTGATGCGTGAATGGTTGTTAACAAAAATACATATAAATTGAAAAGTAGTATTTGAAATAATAGCTAGTGTATAGAAACAAAAATGGTATAAAAACTATCAATTCCTATTTTTTAATTTGAATAACAATAGGTAAAATCTATCAGCCAACTGAAATCATTTCTTGTATTTCTATCGTAGTGTCCTTTACTTATCTAATATGTGACATGTAAATTGTAATCCTTAACATGTTTATGAACTATAAGTCCTGTCAATACTCTTAATAAAGTATATTAATATAATTTGAAATAAATGTAATATTAGTCATGGCTGCTTATGTGGGTTATGTGGGTTATTTAGCTTGTATGATTCAACATATGTCTTGTATTGAAAGACCAAGCATCCAACCAAAAACATGGAACAAATAACAAGTTTATCAAGAATTGCTAATAGGACTGCAAGCAAATAATAACTCACATTATGTAATACATATGAGTTATGATGTATTTAGTCTATTAGTTGCAATACTTCATAGGAGAGGACTTATTGGGAATAGTCAATACAATGTTATTGAGTAACAAGTTACAAAGTTTATACATATTTTAAGTGGTTAGGCACGTACTTGATCACAAAGCTTTTTTATTTTTTATTTTTGCTAGTCTTCTGAGATTATTAGTCATCATTTTCACCGAGTACTTAGAGATCTAATAACACTTAAAGTTGAATTTTTAGTTCAACCAAATTGCTTTACAATCCCATCACAAATACTTGACCGTTGAGGAATATTTTATCCATACTTCAAGGTATTTTATTATATAGATATATTTATTTTAACAATATCTATAGAGATTATATGATCATTATTATTAATTTAAATAAAACTTTTTAGAATTATAGTAGCGTTTTAGATGGAAGTAATATCCCAGGTTAATGTTTCCAAAAAAGATATATCAAAATATAGAGAAATAAAAAGTTATCTTACAATGGATGTATTTGTTGCTTGCACTTTTAACTTGAAACTCACTTATTCTTTTCTAGGTGAGAAGGCACAACTACATACTCAAGAAGTTTAGATATGCTCTGAGTAGAGGAGATAAGCTAAATGTTCCTCATGGTATTTAGTTTTTATACATATACTTTTAATAGTGAATAAAAAATGTTACCTAAAGTTTTTAAACTATTTTTTCCTAATTGTAATTTTAGATCAATTCTTCTTAGTTGATGTTGAATATATGTTTAGATTGGGTTTTATCATTCCATATCAAATTGCTTCATATCACTTGAAAGAATATTTTCAACATCCTCATGAGAACCCAAAAGAGCTATTCAACTTAAGACATTCTTTATTACATAATGCAATTGAAAGAGATTTCAGTATTTTAAAGTCAAGATTTCTAATTATAATTAAGATGTCAAGATATGATGTGGACAAGGTGTGTGAAATTGTTTTAACATGTTGCATTTTACACAACTTCTTAATGGATTTTGATTCGGATGAAGAAATTATTACACTAGTTGATAAAGACCTCATGAATAGTGAACTTGAACGTAAATTTAGTTATGGATGAATTGCTAGGGGTGAAGATGGATGGAGGAGGAAAATTATGAGAGAGACCATGACTACATAACTATGACATGATTACATATCTCGACATTAACTTCTATTTTATATTAAATTAGTTGTTTTAAATATCTTGAACTTGATATTGGATGCTTAACTTTTATGTATTTTTGTTATAATATTTATTGAACCATTGTTGCATTATTATAGCCTTATTTTTTATGTTTATTTATTTTTACTTAAGTAATGTAAGTTAACGAATTTATTACATGATGCCATATAATAATAGGTGGTATAATGGATGCATGGATGTTATTGAGATCAAAGGTGGAAATGATGGTGATGGACCATAGAAATGGATGAGATGATGCTTCAAATTCTTATGAAACAAAAAAATAAGAATCAAAAGGAAGATAAAGCCTTTTCTTCTAAAGCTAATAGGAAAGTGATAACTAAAATTAATGAAATCTTTTCTTTGAATATCTCCATGATAAAAGTATATAATCATTTTAAAACTTTTAAGGAGCAAATCATTTTAGCAAAAAAAATTGAATTAAAAAGTGGAATTGGATGGAATGACACTTCCAAAACATTTGAGTCTCCAATGGAGGTGTGAAAATCTTTATTGAAGGTATAGATGATATAATTCACTTGCTATATTTTCATTATTATGTATTTATTAGTTACAATTGTTTTAACCTTTATTTATCTATTTTTGTTACAAGGCTAATTCTAAATTAAGTCTTATTCGAGGAAAGCCTTTTTATTACTTTGACATTCTTACAGAGATATATGAGAAATATATAACAACTAGAGCTGAAGCTAAGAGTGCTAGAAAAAAGGTGATGTGATCCTAGCTATGACATCAAAGGATCCATTAGGAGTGTACACTAGGTCTATTATAAGGCCTAAAATGAAGGGGGTTCAAGAGGAGTTCAATAGGTTAAGTCAAGAGGTTTGAGTTAAAAAGGTTCAAATCTTTCAATTTGGACCTTTGTATATGTTTTGGGTCATATGTGTTCAATAGACTAAGTCAAAAGGTTTGAGTTAAAAAGGTTCAAATCTTTCAATTTGGACCTTTGTATATGTTTTGAGTCATATCTGAAGCTACAAAAAAAATTGGATGTGATTTTAATAGGGTTAGAAATTACACATTTGTAAGTTTATAATCATATATGGTAGTTCTGCAAATTCATCCAGATAAGAGAGAATGATGTATTTGAAGTTGAGCTTACAATCTACTCTTAAAGTGCGAAAATAGAAAAAAAAACATTTTTTTTAAGAGTTATTGGTTCCATTCATTATAAGGAGTCCTTAATGCTATTGAGAATATATGTGGCAGCCATTGGCTTACTTATTTTATAAGGATTCTATATCAAACAAGAAGAATTAATTGGTCAGAAATTAATTCTTATTTTACAAAGCATTGGACTTTTGTTTAGCAAGGATTCTTTAACAAATATTTCTCTTGGATATTTTTCATTATCATATGCAGCATAAGGTGAAAAATAATCTTAGACTATTATTTTATTTATTTTTATTATTTTAAATCTAATTTTAATTAGTTTGAGCTTTATTTAAATTGGGTGCATGCCCGATCCATTATTTTTAGGGTTTACATATAAATAGTCTTATGTAAAGATTTTATTCAATTTTGACAATAATAACAAAGTTGCCGCATATTGTCTTGATATAGGCGTAGGGTGGGGGTGGTCTTATTTATAGTCTTGGTTTTTCAGGACAAGGTTCCTTCTAGGTCAAGCTCAAATTCAAACTTGATTTTATCTTTCTTGGAAGGAAATCAATTTGTCTGTGAGTTTGCAGATCATTATATTCGTAAGGTTCACATTAGTTGGTATTAGATTTTGATCTAATTTCAAGTTATATCTTTTTAATTCATGTTCTTTTATTTCTCGTTAATTTTCTTGATTCTCTATGTCTTTGCATCGACTAGTGTTTTTATATCTCTGTTCTTGTGTTTTCTTAGTTTGCCGATTGTTAGCATAAAAAAACTATTTTGTGTTTTGTGGATTTTGATTACTAGAAGATAAGTATATATAAAAAAAAGTTGGTTCTTGAATTATTTTGAGTTTGCAAATTATTAAAAATAGAAGAGAAATCAAAATATGGTGATTTGGTTGAACGTTTAAAAGGGGAAAAAAATAATCTTTGCGTTATTTTGATTTGATTCTTGAAATTTTACTAGGTTAGTATTAATTCCTTCAGTTTTCGAGTTTCGTATAAAAAATCTTTAGTTTCTTGATTTTCTTGATTGCCTTGATTTTTCTTGATTCTATAATTTTATTCAAGTCTTCATAATGTCATATATCTCGCATGAAATATGCATTGTTACTTATAAAATTTGCATTCATAGTTTCGTTAATTTGCTAGTTTTAAGTTAAATATTTGCTTCTTGAGTTAATAATTAATTAGAGTTTGCTATTTGATTAGTTGATTCATTTGATTATTGTGCTAGTTACTTTTAAGAACAAGAAGTTAAGAAATGAGAGGTAAAAGGCATGGTGAGTATATTCAAGTGAAAAGCCTATAAATTTATGTGAAACATGAAATGAGAGACAGTAATTTTAGAGTAAACATGTGAGGAAGTGTATGAGAATATTTTTCATCTTTGCTACTAATATTTATTTTCAAAAATTAAAATTTTCACCAAAAATGGTTCATCACCAAAGGGTAATGATGCTATGGAAAGGAAGTTTGATATGATAACCTTAAGATTTGAGGAGGTTATGAACATAATGGATAGACAATAGACTTTGATTGCTAGTTTACATGATGATCCTAATCATAGAGATAAAAGAGATGTTAAATTGCAAAAGAGATAAATCCAAAGGGTTCCTAATGCTAGGAAGGAAGAAAGATTAAAATTTCAAGCTTGAAAGGCTGTAGATAAATACAAGAAGTTTTCAAAGGTTGTTGATCAGAAAGTTACTATGAAATTAGTAAAGGAGCAACAAAAAAAGAACATCTTTCATGCTATATATCATATTAGTAATAAGGTGTGTAGCATAATTATTGATATTAAAAGTTGTGTTAATGTTTCTAGTACTATACTTGTTAAGAAATTGAATCTGAACACTGTTAAGCATGATAAACCTTATAAGCTTTGATGGTTTAATGAATGTGGTGAAGTTATGGTGACTAAACATGTTTTGATTTCTTTTTCGATTGGAAAGTATAAGGATGAGGTTTTGTGTGATATGGTTTATATGTTTATTAGTCATTTATTGTTAGGGAGACCTTGGCATTTTGATAGGAAGGGCAAATATGATGGATTTAAAAATAGGCATTCATTTAAGAAGGATGGAAGGACATACATAATTGCATCATTGTCACCTAAATAAGTTTATGAAGACCAATTGAAATTGAAAAAGAAAAGTGAAGTTGAAATGGTAATACAACAAATGTGAGGTCGTGATTACCATGCAAAAATACATATGAAAGTTGTTAGTAAGGCGTGCTTATCTAAAATTATTATCAGCTACTATTTTTATACGATGTTGTTTTGAAGGAAAAAATTGAGAAAAAAAAGAGTTTCGAAGACTTAAACAAGACCAATTAAAGAGTACATGTTTTTCTGACATGCCTATGGTTTTACTTGTGTATAAGGAGGCATATTTTAACACTAACAATCTTGATTCTTTTATTCCTAGTGTTGCTATATCTTTGTTATAGGATTTTGAGGATGATATAGAACAATTAAATTTGGATTTAAGCTTAATTTGTTCTACTGTACAAATTTATGCCAACAAGCATAATTTTTTATATGACAATTGTATCAAACTAAATTTTTTCCAAAAGTTGTTAGAGATTGTTTTTCATTTTGAGTTAAAATTACAAGACAATCAAAGTTTGGTAAGGCTTTATAATAAAAGGTATAAGTTATTATCCATATCTTATTATGTATTTCCTGACAAGATCTATAGTTGTTTGCCATTGTTATAAGGTGCAATCATCAATAGTATGGTAAAATATAGACATCATATCCCTATAATTGATTATATTCTTAATGAGTTGCATGGATCTTATGTGTTTAGTAAGATTGATTTGATAATTGGTTATTATCGAATTAAGATGAAAGAAGGGGATGAAGGGAAAAAATAACTTTAAGACTAAATGTGAGTTGTTTGAATGGTTAGTACACATAATAATTTAATGAGATTGATGAATCATAAATTATATGCATTTATAGGTATCTTTATTGTTTATTACTTTGATGATATTTAGAGTAAGAATCTAGGTGAGCATATTGAACATTTATGATTTTTGTATAATATGTCACAAAAAAAAATCAATATGTGTTAATCTATTAAATTAAGAAAAAATATTCACCATTTAAAATAGTTTATGGTTTAAATCTACTAGATTTAATTTCTTTACTTGTTAATAAAAAAGTTAAACTTGATGGTAATATAAAAGCACATGTGATGAAAGCATTACTTAAGAAGGTACACCAACATGTTGAGAAAAAGAATATGAAGTATGCATTTCAAGTAAAAAAAAAAGACAAAAAGAGAATTGAACCAGGAAATTGGGTTTGCGTGCATTTGCACAAAGAAAGATTTCCTAGACATAGAAAATCAAAGTTAATGCTTAGAGGAAATGGTTCATTCATTTTCCTTAAAGGAGTCAATGCCTACAAGTGGACCCACAAAGCGAGTATAATGTTAGTGTTATATTCAAAATTTCTAATCTTTATTTCATGTAGGTGATTATTTGAGGTCAATTTTTTTTTAGAAAAGAGAGGATGATATGATCCTCACTATGGCATTAAAGGATTCATTTAGAGTGTTCATTAGGTGATGATTCGAGATTGATTTTTTTAAGTAAATAGAAATACAACATAATTTAACCAAGACCCATGTAAGCACAATATATATTTTTTTATTTAAAGTTTATCAAGGTTATTTTTCAAAAATAAAATAAGCAGTCCTTTATCTCAAAAAACATTATTTATCATTTTTTTTAAGTAGAACCAATATGCCCTTAAATAATATCACCTTCCACTCCTAATACTACTCTTTTATTAAAAATAAAAGTTGGAAATCAATTTAAAAAATGTAATCAGCATATAATTAAGTTTGAATTTTTGTATTTGACACTGATGGACTTGATTGAGTTTCATGAAGTAAATAACCTAGACACTCTAATTAATATCCAACATATTTAAGTTCTAAATCAACCCATAAAAGTATGATCAGATCTAATAAACATGTATAAAAATGGAACTTGCTATAAAAACTATGAGCATATCCCATTTTAATGTAGTTGGGGAAGGCTGAGGGGAGGTTAAATAGTTCTTTTCTTATATGATTTTTTTTTTATTTTAAAAAATCAACGTATCAAGTTTTAGTTTAAATTAGATAATTATTTCATACAAGTTGAATTGTTTTTTTAATATAAAAAGTATCAAAGTCATGGGAAATTCTTTGATAATGTCATTAGACATGTTCCAATATGCTAACTTTAAAAACTTCTAACTCGACTCTTTATTTAGCTTAGGCTTTAAATTAAATCATATGAAAATTATTTCGACATGATCTATTTGACTTGGCAGGTCTAAAGATAACCTAGACTATCAGTAAAAATATGGTTTGATTTTTTAAAAATAAATTAAGATGACATTTGTTTTTCAAACACTGAGATGACAGCCTATTAGATCGACTTGAGTCAACTTGACTTAACTCACCAAACTTGCTACCCAAGTCATATACTCCACTGGGTTTAATATTTTTTTATGAAAATATTTTTATTTAGTTATGTAATAAAAAAATAGATGTTAGCAAAATCGAGCATCAACCCAATATGAGGATATTTATTTGAGATCATGATGACTCTATATGAAATTCAATTTTCAATCAATTAACTCGAGTTAACATGCTAAACTAGTGACCCAGTTCATAGACTCTTTTGAGTTTAATAACTTTGTGTTTTTTGAAAATATATTTTATTTAAAAATAAGATTAAAAAAATAGACATTGACAAATTAATGACTAACCCAATACCGTAATGTTTTGTAAATTGCAAGTATTATTTTCTTAATAAAAATCTTAAAAGTAAATTTCAAAAAAAAAAACATTAAAACAAACTCTAACAATTTTATATATCATTGAAGATGAGAAAAAAATGATAAATGTGATAAAATTATATCAAGAAAAATGTATTAAAGATCTTAATAAAACATAAATTTTATGTTAATTGAATATTCATGAGTTTTCCTTTTCATATTAGGCACATAATAATTAGAAAAAAAAATGTTAACACTCCCATGCGTATAACATTATTTGAGAAACATGAAAAAAATTGAATAATTATTGAACTATAATGTTTTTTTAATAGTGCATTTATACCTAAATAAAAAATTTTAAAATATTCAAATACAAAAAAAAGAGATTAATCTACTTTTTCAAACAAATTGAAGGTGTAAAAACACCTCCATAAAATTCTTTATTGAATTGTACTAGAAATATGGTAAATGACGAGTTTCTCTTTTCTCTCTTAAACATAAGGATAGAAAAACAAAATTGTGGATCAAAACAAATATTTCAAAAACTATGGGGACAATAAAAAAGAAAAGGGAAAGTTGGTAGACCAGAAAATATTTTCTCATGCGAATTTAAGATTAGCCATGAAAAATCTCTTCTTATTTTATACTTTGATCATCTTTTATTTAATTTTATCTTTCATAGACAAATTTAACAAATTAATTATAAAAGGATGCAATTGAAAAATAATTTGAAGATAAAATTAAAAAAAAATTTATTACTGTGATAGATTGCTACAATGAAATACTAACTTCTATAGTAATATAAATTAGACCATGATATTCTGCGATATTTTCAGGAAAATTTTTTTTTTTTTGTGATAGTCTCTCTCCAGAGAATACAACTTTCATATGCACGAAATTATAGCTCATACGATCATCAATTGCAGTCTTCTATTCCGGTTAATTATTTTGGCCAATATTGAAATTTTTTTTCTTAAGATAAAAATGATCCCGTAAAAGTTACGTAATTCTTTTGGTTAAATTTCTAGCTAGTGGATCTTTGCCAGCTCAATTAATAAATTTGGAAATAAGAAAAAAAAAAAAAAAAGAAGGAGGAGGAGGAGGTTCAACGCATTTGTTGGTTATCTTTTATGGAAAAACATAGGATCGCTTAGAATCTATTTATTTTTACATTTTATAAATATTTTAAAAAATTTTGAATTTATTTTTATTTTTTTCTTTGTTGTAAATTAATATTTTTTTGATATTTTTAGATTATTTTGATACGCTGATATTAAAAATAATTTTTAAAAAATAAAAAATATATTATTTTAACATATTTTTTAATAAAAAATATTTTAAAAAATAATTATACTCCCAACTCTTAAAAGAGAAAAAAGAGTATACAACAAAAAATTTATTTTAATAATCACGTCATAAACCTTGAAACTTAAAGTGTGTGGCTCCATACTAGATAAATGGGTCCCGAAGGGGTGTGGAAATTCGGTTTGATTATTACAAGTATTATAGACAAATATATTTTTGACTTAATTCTCTTCTTTTTTTTTATCTTGTTTTTTATCATTTAAGTAATCGACCTTAACACTAATACGTATTTTTGAGGTGTATGATATATTTTCTACTTTTATGTTTAGATGTTTTTAAAATTGAAAATGTAGTAAATTGATGTTTTTTTAGTATTTTCTTATAATTTTGATATGATAATATCAAAAATAATAAAAATCTGAAAAAAATCTATTTTAATATATTTTTAAGTGAAAAACTATTTTGAAAACTAATTTATACTATAATTGTTGAAGAAATTGTTTATGAAGGGAAACAAATAAAAAGTTATCTTAGAGACGTGAAAACACTACATTTAAGATGTTTAATTATCCAACACAAATACAACAGCCCCATAACATAATTAACCCTCTACACCTTTGAAAGAATAAGAAGAGGAGACAAATGAAAAAGAATCACTTTTTTTTTGTTTATATATTCTTTGTGTAGTAACAAGTGTATATACATTTGAAGTATTATAATAAAACATTATGTTTGTTAATATTATTATTGTTAAGAAGACTATATAACTGTTAATTAAACAACTATATTTTAAATTAAACTGGATAGTTGTTATTCAATTTTATCTCAATAATCACAAATGTCAAAATTAATTATGAAAATTGAAGAAATATATTAAAAAAAAATAATCTCACTAACATGTTCTAAGTTTCAAGTGCCAATGATCATCTTTTAATATTATAAATATTCATATAATAGTGTTAAGTTCTAAGTGCTAAGTGTCCACAAATTAAACCAAAAATTTTGCTGTAGAATTAAAGATACTACACACATAATACTATTTCAAATTCTTAAAGAGGTTTACAAGAATGTAGCTCTACTATGACCATGTGCTAATATCTTATTT
>Ga0325402_1003930_pt1 | contig 13623 bp, 12 predicted proteins | sample PopdelMetagenome_22_FD_207212 | JGI IMG/M metagenome (GOLD analysis project Ga0325402, IMG submission 207212) | Populus deltoides microbial communities from Bellville, Georgia, United States - Xylem-PdKOR-R3 | ecosystem: Host-associated > Plants > Phyllosphere > Stem > Wood/Secondary xylem... | reverse complement strand
AAATAAGATATTAGCACATGGTCATAGTAGAGCTACATTCTTGTAAACCTCTTTAAGAATTTGAAATAGTATTATGTGTGTAGTATCTTTAATTCTACAGCAAAATTTTTGGTTTAATTTGTGGACATCAATAATTTTAGTAAGATTCAAGTATGACACTTAGCACTTAGAACTTAACACTATTATATGAATATTTATAATATTAAAAGATGATCATTGGCACTTGAAACTTAGAACTTAATATGTTAGTGAGATTAATTTTTTTTAATATATTTCTTCAATTTTCATAATTAATTTTGACATTTGTAATCATTGAGATAAAATTGAATAACAACTATCCAGTTTAATTTAAAATATAGTTGTTTAATTAACAGTCATATAGTCTTCTTAACAATCATAATATTAACAAACATAATGTTTTATTATAATACTTCAAATGTATATACACTTGTTACTACACAAAGAACATATAAACAAAAAAAAAAGTGATTCTTTTTCATTTGTCTCCTCTTCTTATTCTTTCAAAGGTGTAGAGGGTTAGTTATGTTATGGGGGTGTTGTATTTGTGTTGGATAATTAAACATCTTAAATGTAGTGTTTTCACGTCTCTAAGACAACTCTTTATTTGTTTCCCTTCATAAACAATTTCTTCAACAATTACAGTATAGATTAGTTTTCAAAATAGTTTTTCACTTAAAAATATATGAAAATGAATTTTTTTCAGATTTTTTTTATTTTTGATATTATCATATCAAAATTATAAGAAAATACTAAAAAAACATCAATTTACTACATTTTCAATTTTAAAAACATCTAAACATAAAAGTAGAAAATATATCATACACCTCATTAAATACGTATTAGTGTTAAGGTCGAGGTTTAAGATGCATCCGTCAAAAATAATTAAATCTACACCAATTCTTCGATTACTTAAATGATAAAAAACAAGATAAAAAAAAAAGAAGAGAATTAAGTCAAAAATATATTTGTCTATAATACTTGTAATAATCAAACCGAATTTCTACACCCCTTTCGGGACCCATTTATCTAGTATGGAGCCACACACTTTAAGTTTCAAGGTTTATGACGTGATTATTAAAAGAAATTTTTTGTTGTATACTCTTTTTTCTCTTTTAAGAGTTGGGAGTATAATTATTTTTTAAAATAATATATTTTTTTATTTTTTAAAAATTATTTTTGATATTAGCGCATCAAAATAATCTAAAAATATCAAAAAAATATTAATTTACAGCAAAGAAAAAAATAAAAATAAATTTAAAATTTTTAAAAAATATTTATAAAATGCAAAAATAAATAGCTTCTAAGTGATCCTATGTTTTTCCATAAAAGATAACCAACAAATGCGTTGGACCTCCTCCTCCTCCTTTTCTTCTTGTTTTTTTTTTTTCTTATTTCCAAATTTATTAATTGAGCTGGCAAAGATCATTTTTATCTTAAGAAAAAAAATTTCAATATTGGCCAAAATAATTAACCGGAATGGAAGACTGCAATTGATGATCGTATGAGCTATAATTTCGTGCATATGAAAGTTGTATTCTCTGGAGAGAGATTATCACAAATAAATTTTTTTTCCTGAAAATATCGCAGAATATCATGGTCTAATTTATATTACAAGTACAAAATATGCTATAAAAGTTAGTATTTTACTGTAGCAATCTATCACAGTCATAGTTTCTTTTTTAATTTTATCCTCAAATTATTTTTCAATTGCATCCTTTTATAATTAATTTGTTAAAATTTGTCCATGAAAGATAAAATTAAATAAAAGATGATCAAAGTATAAAATAAAAAGAGATTTTTCATGGCTAATCTTAAATTCGCATGAGAAAATACTTTTTGGTCCACCAACTTTCCCTTTTCTTTTTATTGTCCCCATAGTTTTTGAAATATTTGTTTTGATCCACAATTTTGTTTTTTTTATCCTTATGTTTAAGAGAGAGAAGAGAAACTCGTCATTTACCATATTTCTAGTACAATTCAATAAAGAATTTCATGGAGGTGTTTTTACACCTTCAACTTGTTTGAAAAAGTAGATTAATCCTTTTTTGTTGTATTTGAATATTTTAAAATTTTTTATTTAGGTATAAATGCACTATAAAAAAAAACATTATATTTCAATAATTATTCAATTTTTTTCATGTTTCTCAAATAATGTTATACGCATGGGAGTGTTAACATTTTTTTTTCTAATTATTATGTGCCTAATATGAAAAGGAAAACTCATGAATATTCAATTAACATAAAATTTATGTTTTATTAAGATCTTTAATACATTTTTCTTGATATAATTTTATCATATTTATCATTTTTTCTCATCTTCAATGATATATAAAATTGTTAGAGTTTGTTTTAATGTTTTTTTTAATTTACTTTTAAGATTTTTATTTAGAAAATAATACTTCCAATTTACAAAACATTACGGTATTGGGTTAGTCATTAATTTGTCGATGTCTATTTTTTTAATTTTATTTTTAAATAAAATATATTTTCAAAAAACACAAAGTTATTAAACTCAAAAGAGTCTATGAACTGGGTCACTAATTTTGTATGTTAACTCGAGTTAATTAATTGGGAATTGAATTTCATATAGAGTCATCATGATCTCAAATAAATATTCTCATATTCGGTTGATACTCGATTTTGCTAGCATCTATTTTTTTATTAGATAACTAAATAAAAATATTTTCATAAAAAAATATTAAACCCAGTGGAGTATATGGCTTGGGTAGCAGGTTTGGTGAGTTAATTCAAGTTGACTCAAGTCGATCTAATAGGTTGTCATCTCAGTGTTTGAAAAGAAATGTCATCTTAATTTATTTTAAAAAAATCAAACCATATTTTTACTGACAGTCTAGGTTGTCTTTAAACCTGCCAAACAATTTTCACATGATTTAATTTGAAGCCTAAGCTAAATAAAAAGTCGAGTTGGAAGTGTTTAAAGTTGGCATACTAGAACATGTCTAATGACATTGTCAAAGAATTTCCCATGACTTTGATACTTTTTATATTAAAAAAATAATTCAACTTGTGTGAAATAATTATCTAATTTAAACTAAAACTTGATATGTTGATTTTTTTAAAATTAAAAAAAATCAAATAAAAAAAGAACCATTTAACCTCCCCCTCACCCTTCCCCAACTACATTAAAATGGGATATGCTCATAGTTTTTATAGCAGTTCCATTTTTATACACGTTTATTAGATTTGATCATACTTTTATGGGTCGATTTAGAACCTAAATATGTTGGATATTAATTAGAATGTCTAGGTTATTTACTTCATGGAACTCAATCAAGTCCATCAGTGTCAAATACAAAAAATTCAAACTTAATTATATGCTGATTACATTTTTTAAATTGATTTCCAACTTTTATTTTTAATAAAAGAGTAGTATTAGGAGTGGAAGGTGATATTATTTAAGGGCATATTGGTTCTACTTAAAAAAAAATGATAAATAGTGTTTTTTTAAGATAAAGGACTGCTTATTTTATTTTTGAAAAATAACCTTGATAAACTTTTAAATAAAATAAATATATATTGTGCTTACATGGGTCTTGGTTAAATTATGTTGTATTTTTATTTACTTAAAAAAATCGACCTCGAATCATCACCTAATGAAGACTCTAAATGAATCCTTTAATGTCATAGTGAAGATCATATCATCCTCTTTTTTCTAAAAAAAGTTGACCTCAAATAATCACCTACATGAAATAAAGATTAGAAATTTTGAATATAACACTAACATTATACTCCCTTTGTAGATCCACTTGTAGGCATTGACTCCTTTAAGGAAAATGAATGAACCATTTCCTCTAAGTATTAATTTTGATTTTCTATGTCTAGAAAATCTTTCTTTGCGCAAATGCACGCAAACCCAATTTCCTGGTTCAATTCTCTTTTTGTCTTTTTTTTTACTTGAAATGCATACTTCACATTCTTTTTCTCAACATGTTGGTGTACCTTCTTAAGTAATGCTTTCATCACATATGCTTTTATATTACCATCAAGTCTAACTCTTTTATTAACAAGTAAAGAAATTAAATCTAGTAGATTTAAACCATAAACTACTTTAAATGGTGAATATTTTTTTTAATTTAATAGATTAACACATATTGATTTCCTTTGTGACATATTAAACAAAAATCATAAATGTTCAATATGCTCACCTAGATTCTTACTATAAATATCATCAAAGTAATAAACAATAAAGATACCTATAAATGCATATAATTTATGATTCATCAATCTCATTAAATTATTATGTGTACTAACCATTCAAACAATCCACATTTATTCTTAAAGTTATTTTTCCCCTTCATCCCCTACTTTCATCTTAATTCGATAATAACCAATTGTCAAATCAATCTTACTAAACACATAAGATTCATGCAACTCATTAAGAATATAATCAATTATAGGGACATGATGTCTATATTTTACCATACTATTGTTGATTGCATCTTATATCAATGGCAAACAACTATGGATCTCATCAGGAAATACATAGTAAGATATGGATAATAACTTATACCTTTTATTATAAAGCCTTACCAAACTTTGATTGTCTTGTAATTTTAACTCAAAATGAAAAACAATCTCTAACAACTTTTGGAAAAAATTTAGTTTGATACAATTGTCATATAAAAAATCATGCTTGTTGGCGTAAATTTGCACAGTAGAATAAATTAAGCTTAAATCCAAATTTAATTGTTCTATATCATCCTCAAAATCCTATAACAAAGATATAGCAACACTAGGAATAAAAGAATCAAGATTGTTAGTGTTAAAATATACCTCCTTATGCACAAGTAAAATCATAGGCATGTCAGAAAAACATGTACTCTTTAATTGGTCTTGTTTAAGTCTTCGAAACTCTTTTTTTCCCCAATTTTTGCCTTCAAAACAATTTTGTATAAAAATAGTAGCTGATAATAATTTTAGATAAGCACGCTTTACTAACAACTTTCATACGTATTTTTGCATGGTAATCACGACCTCACATTTGTTGTATTACCATTTCAACTTCACTTTTCTTTTTCAATTTCAATTGGTCTTCATAAACTTGTTTAGGTGACAATTATGCAAGTATGTATATCCTTCCATCCTTCTTAAGTGAATGCCTATTTTTAAATCCATCATATTTGGCCTTCCTATCAAAATGCCAAGGTCTCCCTAACAATAAATGACTAACAAATATATAAACCATATCACACAAAACCTCATCCATATACTTTCCAATCGAAAAAAAAAATCAAAACATGTTTAGTCACCATAACTTCACCACATTCATTAAACCATCAAAACTTATAAGGTTTATCATGCTTAACAGTGTTCAGATTCAATTTCTTAACAAGTATAGTACTAGAAACATTAACACAACTTTTAATATCAATAATCATGCTACACACCTTATTACTAATATGATATATAGCATGAAAGATGTTCTCTCTTTGTTGCTCCTTTACTAATTTCATAGCAACTTTCTGATCATCAACCTTTGAAAACTTTTTGTATTTATCTACAGCCTTTCAAGCTTGAAATTTTAATCTTTCTTCCTTCCTAGCATTAGGAACCCTTTGGATTGATCTCTTTTGCAATTTAACATCTTTTTTATCTCCATGATTAGGATCATCATGTAAACTAGCAATCAAAGTCTGTTGTCTATCCATTATGTTTATGACCTCCTCAAATCTTAAGGTTATCATATAAAACTTCCTTTCCATAGCCTTATTACCTTTTGGTGATGAACCATTTTTGTTGAAAATTTTAATTTTTGAAAATAAATATTAGTAGCAAAGATGAAAAATATTCCCATACACTTCCTCACGTGTTTACTCTAAAACTAATGTCTCTCATCTCATGTTTCACATAATTTTATAGGCTTTTCACTTGAATATACTCACCATGCCTTTTACCTCTCAATTCTTAACTTCCTGTTCTTAAAAGTAACTAGCACAATAATCAAATGAATCAACTAATCAAATAGCAAACTTTAATTAATTATTAACTCAAGAAGCAAATATTTAACTTAAAACTAGCAAATTAATGAAACTATGAATGCAAATTTTATAGGTAACAATGCAAATTTCATGCGAGATATATGACATTATGAAGACATGAATAAAATTATAGAATCAAGAAAAATCAAGGCAATCAAGAAAATCAAGAAACTAAAGATTTTTTATACGAAACTCGAAAACTGAAGGAATTAATACTAACCCAGTAAAATTTCAAGAATCAAATCAAAATAACCCAAAGATTATTTTTTTTTCCCTTTTAAACGTTCAACCAAATCACCATATTTTGATTTCTCTTCTATTTTTAATATTTTGCAAACTCAAAATAATTCAAGAACCAACTTTTTTTATATATACTTATCTTCTGGTAATCAAAATCCACAAAACACAAAATAGTTTTTTTTATGCTAACAATCGGCAAACTAAGAAAACACAAGAACAGAGATATAAAAACACTAGTCGACGCTAAGACATAGAGAATCAAGAAAATTAACGAGAAATAAAAGAACATGAATTAAAAAGATATAACTTGAAATTAGAGCAAAATCTAATACCAACTGATGTGAACCTTACGAATATAATGATCCGCAAACTCACAGACAAATTGATTTCCTTCCAAGAAAGATAAAATCAAGTTTGAATTTGAGTTTGACCTAGAAGGAACCTTGTCCTGAAAAACCAAGACTATAAATAAGACCACCCCCACCCTACGCCTATATCAAGACAATATGCAGCAACTTTGTTATTATTTTCAAAATTGAATAAAATCTTTACATAAGACTATTTATATGTAAATCCTAAAAATAATGGATCAGGCATGCACCCAATTTAAATAAAGCTCAAACTAAATAAAATTAGGTTTAAAATAATAAAAATAAATAAAATAATAGTTTAAGATTATTTTTCACCTTATGCTGCATATGATAATGAAAAATATCCAAGAGAAATATTTGTTAAAGAATCCTTGCTAAACAAAAGTCCAATGCTTTGTAAAATAAGAATTAATTTCTGACCAATTAATTCTTCTTGTTTGATATAGAATCCTTATAAAATAAGTAAGTCAATGGCTGCCACATATATTCTCAATAGCATTAAGGACTCCTTGTAATGAATGGAACCAATAACTCTTAAAAAAAATGTTTTTTTTTCTATTTTCGCACTTTAAGAGTAGATTCTAAGCCCAACTTCAAATACATCATTCTCTCTTATCTGGATGAATTTGCAGAACTACCATATATGATTATAAACTTACAGATGTCTAGTTTCTAACCCTATTAAAATCACATCCAAATTTTTTTTGTAGCTTCAGATATGACTCAAAACATATACAAAGGTCCAAATTGAAAGATTTGAACCTTTTTAACTCAAACCTCTTGACTTAGCCTATTGAACACATATGACCCAAAACATATACAAAGGTCCAAATTAAAAGATTTGAACCTTTTTAACTCAAACCTCTTGACTTAGCCTATTGAACTCCTCTTGAACCCCCTTCATTTTAGGCCTTATAATAGACTTAGTGTACACTCCTAATGGATCCTTCGATGTCATAGCTAGGATCACATCACCTTTTTTCTAGCACTCTCAGCTTCAGCTCTAGTTGTTATATATTTCTCATATATCTCTGTAAGAATGTCAAAGTAATGAAAAGGCTTTCCTCGAATAAGACTTAACTTAGGATTAGCCTTGTAACAAAAATAGATAAATAAAGGTTAAAACAATTATAACTAATAAATACATAAAAATGAAAATATAGCAAGTGAATTATATCATTTATACCTTCAATAAAGATTTTCACACCTCCATTGGAGACTCAAATGTTTTGGAAGTGTCATTCCATCCAATTCCACTTTTTAATTCAATTTCTTTTGCTAAAATCATTTGCTCCTTACAATTTTTAAAATGATTATATACTTTTATCATGGAGATATTCAAAGAAGAGATTTCATTAATTTTAGTTATCACTTTCCTATTAGCTTTAGAAGAAAAGGCTTTATCTTCCTTTTGATCCTTATTTTTTTGTTTCATAAGAATTTCAAGCATCATCTCATCCATTTCTATGGTCCATCACCATCATTTCCACCTTTGATCTCAATAACATCCATGCATCCATTATACCACCTATAATTATATGGCATCATGTAATAAATTCTTTAACTTACATTACTTAAGTAAAAATAAATAAACATAAAAAATAAGGCTATAATAGTGCAACAATGGTTCAATAAATATTATAACAAAAATACATAAAAGTTAAGCATCCAATATCAAGTTCAAGATATTTAAAACAACTAATTGAAAATAAAATGGAAGTTAATGTCGAGATGTGTAATCATGTCATATTTATGTAGTCATGGTCTCTCTCATAATTTTCCTCCTCCATCCATCTTCACCCCTAACAATTCATCCATAACTAAATTACGTTCAAGTTCACTATTCATGGGGTCTTTATCAACTAGTGTAATAATTTCTTCATCTAAATCAAAATCCATTAAGAAGTTGTGTAAAATGCAACATGTTAAAACAATTTCACACACCTTGTCCACATCATATCTTGACATCTTAATTATAATTAGAAATCTTGACTTTAAAATACTGAAATCTCTTTCAATTGCATTATGTAATAAAGAATGTCTTAAGTTGAATAGCTCTTTTGGGTTCTCATGAGGATGTTGAAAATATTCTTTCAAGTGATATGAAGCAATTTGATATGGAATGATAAAACCCAATCTAAACATATATTCAACATCAACTAAGAAGAATTGATCTAAAATTACAATTAGGAAAAAATAGTTTAAAAACTTTAGGTAACATTTTTTATTCACTATTAAAAGTATATGTATAAAAACTAAATACCATGAGGAACATTTAGCTTATCTCCTCTACTCAGAGCATATCTAAACTTCTTGAGTATGTAGTTGTGCCTTCTCACCTAGAAAAGAATAAGTGAGTTTCAAGTTAAAAGTGCAAGCAACAAATACATCCATTGTAAGATAACTTTTTATTTCTCTATATTTTGATATATCTTTTTTGGAAACATTAACCTGGGATATTACTTCCATCTAAAACGCTACTATAATTCTAAAAAGTTTTATTTAAATTAATAATAATGATCATATAATCTCTATAGATATTGTTAAAATAAATATATCTATATAATAAAATACCTTGAAGTATGGATAAAATATTCCTTCACGGTCAAGTATTTGTGATGGGATTGTAAAGCAATTTGGTTGAACTAAAAATTCAACTTTAAGTGTTATTAGATCTCTAAATACTCGATGAAAATGATGACTAATAATCTCAGAAGACTAGCAAAAAAAAAAAAAAAGCTTTGTGTTCAAGTACGTGCTTAACCACTTAAAATATGTATAAACTTTGTAACTTGTTACTCAATAACATTGTATTGACTATCCCTAATAAGTTATCTCCTATGAAGTATTGCAACTAATAGACTAAATACATTATAACTCATATGTATTACATAATGTGAGTTATTATTTGCTTGCAGTCCTATTAGCAATTCTTGATAAACTTGTTCTTTGTTCCATGTTTTTGGTTGGATGCTTGGTCTTTCAATACAAGACATGTGTTGAATCATACAAGCTAAATAACCCATATAAGCAGCCATAACTAATATTACATTTATTTCAAATTATATTAATATACTTTATTAAGAGTATTGACAGGACTTATAGTTCATAAACATGTTAAGGATTACAAATTACATGTCACATACTAGATAAGTAAAGGACACTATGATAGAAATACAAGAAATGATTTCAGTTGGCTGGTAGATTTTACCTATTGTTATTCAAATTAAAAAATAGGAATTGATAGTTTTTATACCATTTTTGTTTCTATATACCAGCTATTATTTCAAATACTACTTTTCAATTTATATGTATTTTTGTTTACAACCATTCACACATTAATCAACCATCATCCACACATATTCCTAAAAAAAACTCAACATCCACCCATAATTTGCTACTAATGTTTTCATGGGAGAGGTTTATGGGCAAAACCAAAAAAGGAAAAAGGAAAGGAAAGATTCAAGTAAAAACTAAGAAAAGAAATGAAATGAAAAAAAGAAAAGGAAATATTTATAACATACTTTATGAGGAACAATAATATCTTTATAAGGATTGCTGCCAAGTAGAGAAAGAAATGATTTGTATTGCCAAGAGTGTTTGGGGGAGAAAAGAAAGATGTGAATGAGAGAGATAGAGAAGAAATAGGTTTTGTGTTAACATGTGAGTATCTTTAGAATATTATTTTCAATGTTAATTTCAAGAGAGATTACTGTAGAAAATCATATAGTCTCCTTTCTAATTTAATTTTACACCCTTTTTTTATATAAATTTAATTTAATTTTTAATTTAAATCAATACTCTTAAAAGAGTTTCAAACACAAGAATTCATTTAACCCTCTAAATTTAATTCAATCCATAGGGTTTAAACAAGATGTTAGAGAATATTTATGATAAAATAAAGTTTTTAGTCATTGAAGATGTACATTTCTCTTATACTTGTATAGTGGTACATTGGTGATGCTGGAGATTTAATGATAACTTGATCGGGAAAGAAGCTAAAAAGTCTAGATTGTAGATTTTGGGTTCAACTTAGTATAGTGATGATTTAGCTTGGACAATTTAATGATACTTTATACCCAAAGTTATTGTGAATACAAACTATCAAGTTTGGAAGTCGACCAAGATAATTGAAGTAATAAAAAAAATTAAAATTGAAGGGACTAAATCTTTTTCAAGAGATTGAAAGGCTTGTAGATTATTCTAATCTTATTTAAATATTTTTTGGATATCCAGAAGATCTACGCTTTGAATAATTGGCAAAAAAAAATAAGTTGGTAATGTGGTATTGTAGAGTTTAAGTTAAGCATGAAATTTAGATATAATGCTTATACAATTGGCACAAACTTATTTATTCAATTGTCAAAAACTTATTTTGAAGTTTCAAATTCTTATTGCATGATTTGTATAGTGATATCTTTTGAATTATTAGAACTAAGAAATGTAGTATCCTTTTAAATTATTAACATTATCAAAATTATGTTAGTTATTGACTTGTTTTTTTAGTAATGTAATTTACGGTGATGTGGTATTTATTTTATTTAAGTTTGATTTGAGCAAAATATTAGAATTTTTATTGGAATATTTCTATAATTTCATTTTCTCGACATTCCAATGAAAAGATCTTGATCGAAAATTTCTTTTTAATAAATATGTATTTTTCAAGTTTGTCTCAACAAATATTTAATAAACAATTAATTAATTGAATGCTCCAGTTACTTGTGTCGGTGAAAAATGGACGAGGGACGGATGATACTTATACATTTAGTTTCTGTTTGGCATTTACGAAATCTTCTACTTTTTAAATTGTTATACTATTTTTCACATGATTTTGATATATTAATATAAAAAAATAAAAAAAAATATCATTTTAATATATTTTAAATTAAAAAACACTTTAAAAAATTACATCATTAAACACAAACTTAATATCAGTTTGGTTTTAAAATTGCGCCTGCAACCCCATTTCTAAGTGCACCTTTAGCCTAAAAGAATTTGATATTGAAACAACTCCGGCAGGCTTGATAATTGTATTTTCAAAAAATTGTTGTATTTTATCTTGCTTTATGGTGGGTAACACGTATATTTGTACCATGGTTTACTTTTATTGTGTTGGTGGTGGGAATACAGAAGGAATACACATGAATAGTTTTTGTAAGAGAGTTTTGAATCTACTAGTCGAATTGTTTGCTAATTTATGTCTTGAACTTGTGTGCAAGGTTGTTAAAATCGCGTTTTGACTCATAAAATCGTACGATTTTACGAGTCAAAACATGCTTTACGTGTTGAATCGCTTGAAAAAATCAAAAATGGATAAAATCGGGTTAAAATCGGGTGAAATCGTAAAAATCAGATGAAATCACGCAAAATCGTGATTTCAAGACTGATTTTGCGATTGTGCCAAAATGAGTTGTTGAAACAAAATTCCCCCCTCATGTCCAGCTGTCAGGCGCCTATTGGATGTTTCTTGCACAGTCACGGACTCACGCGACTCTCTTCACTTCAGGGAATTAATTCACTGTCTTCAATCTTCACAAATCACAACGCACAAAATACTCTTTCCAACCGAACAAATCCCTAATCGGCAACAACAAAAGCGGCGACAACGATCTCCATCCTCCACAAAAGCGGCCAGTGACAGTGCTCACGGTCCAGTGACTCCAGTCTTCACTCCTTCTCTTTCCTTAGTGCTCACGGTCGCGGCTTCCTTTTCTGTTTATCGTGATTTTAACAGCGACGAGCCGACAACGATCTCGTCAACAGCTCACGGCTTCGAGCTTCCTCTGCAATCTTCATTAACAGCAGCACGCCGACAACGATCTCCTTTCTTTCCCATCTTCAACAGCAGCAGGCGACATCGGGCCTCTTCACCAGCAGCCGTTCAGCTCATCATCATTATCTTCAACAGCAGCAGGCGACACCGTAAGTTCATTTTGCCTTCATCATCATCACTGCAGTAGTAGATTTTTCCCTTGTAATAGATTTGTATTTTGCCCTGTTAAGTGTTAATTGTCTGGTGATCAGTTAGTCTGTTACCCTGTAATTCATTTTGCCCAGTCCTATAATTTATATATGTATAATGTTGAATTGAATGGAATTGATCGGGTGAGAAAATTATTGAATTGAATGCCACAGTACATACTATATATCTTGACTGAATTGGACTAAATATTACTCGGGTGAAAATTGAATTAAATTAATGGGGTGAAAATTGGACTGAAAACTGTTGAATTGGACTAAATTGAATGTCATTTCAGTATTATAGGACTGAGTTAATTGGACTGGATTAATGGGGTGAAAATTGGACTAAAAATTGTTGAATTTGATTGAATTGAATGTCATTTCAGTATTAGAGGACTGAATTAATTTTATGAATTGTTATGTATAACAAAATGTTAATTACAATCATAAAATGTTTGGATTGATTATAGGGCTGATTTGAGTTGATTCTTGAATTATTAGTTTAAGGTGCTTAAACTATGTATGGATTTTTATTTGAATCATGTATTTTAAGGTATTATGAATTTTTATTTGAAGCATGAATTTTTTTGATGTATTTTAAAATTTTTTATGATTTTATGATCCGTTTTATAATCCGAGTTTGTTTAGTATTTTTCATGCCGTGTTAAAATCACGATTTTAATAACTTTACTTGTGTCGGTACTTCAACACAACTCTAGCGATATTGAGCAGAGGAGCAAGGCAGAACTGCATGTAGCTATGGCAAAGCATGATCATCTCCCCAACCTAGGGCTTCTTCTCTGTCAACTGAAGCGGCAGAGATTATAAAATCTCGAAAATTACTTTTTGGCAAAGTCAAGGTATAAAGGCAATGCACATCGAGAAGCCTCCTGAGGAGTTGGATAACGTCAGGGTGGAAAGGAAAGTGTCACGATAGCGACTGGAAGAGCTCGGGGTTTCAAAAATGGTCAGTGTGGAAGACCGACGAATGCAAATTTCCCTGCGATTGGCAGGTGGAGGAAGGTGAGGTG
>Ga0325402_1003926_pt1 | contig 13626 bp, 4 predicted proteins | sample PopdelMetagenome_22_FD_207212 | JGI IMG/M metagenome (GOLD analysis project Ga0325402, IMG submission 207212) | Populus deltoides microbial communities from Bellville, Georgia, United States - Xylem-PdKOR-R3 | ecosystem: Host-associated > Plants > Phyllosphere > Stem > Wood/Secondary xylem... | reverse complement strand
ACAGACTTTTTGTTTGTTAGTTGGAAAGAACATTTTAACTACAAGTATTTTGAAAGACGAAGACTCACTGTGTCAGTGTTTGAATTTACAGAAATAGACTTGAGAGAAGTGGAAGTTGAATTACTATACTGTCCACAAAAAGGGTTCTTAATACTTATTATTAAAGGCCCTTTTTTTTTGAAAAATAATTTTTAACTTTTTTTTCTGAAAAATAATTTTTTTATAAAGTAAATTATTTTTTGATATTTAGTAGTGTAATAAAAAATAAATTAAAAAATACTTTACAGTACTTGATTATGTTATGAAAAATGAGCTGAAAAATAACTTATTAATGTTTTATTTTTTTTCAATTTATTAAAATAATGAGGAATAAATCTTACAAATTAAAAGGTTGAATGAAAATAAAATTGAAAAAATATATAATTTCATAAATTATCTCAAATAAAATAAATAATAATCAAAATAATAGAGATCAAATCTAAAAAATAAAAAAATTAAAAGATGAAGAAATTAAAATAATAATAATTAACATTTCATAAATTATTTCAAATAAAATAAGTAACAATCAAAAGAATGAAAACCAATTTGATAGATAAAAAATTTCAATTAAAAAATAATAAGGGAAAAGCAAATAACTATTATAAAAATAAGAACTAAAATTAATATACAAATTAAATTATAAGGGATGAAATTGAAAAACAAATATTCAAAACAAAATATATATATATATATATATAGAGAGAGCAATTAAAAGTTTGAGGATCAAATTTGATATAATCAGCAAATAATATGACATTTCTAAATTTTTCATAACTTTCCGGAAAGTGTTTTCCGCTCAAAATAAAAGGAAAATACTTTCCTAAAAACCAAGCCAAATTTTCCTTTGACTGGAAAATGTTTTCCGTTGACCAACTTTTCTAATGACAAACAAACACAGGAAAGTTTAGAAAGTAGTTGGGAAACCACTTTCTGGAAAACAAACGAAACCTAAGAATTACTCTAAAAGGTATAGATTTTTCATTGTGTATCCATTATTCTTCCTTTAATAGGATGAACTATATAAAATTTTATATTTTTCTAATTTGATTTTTTAATTTTTTTTCTAGTGATTTAGTCCTAATTATAGATCAATTGATTTTAATTTCTTATGAAAAGGTGGGATTGAAATAAGAGAAACAAAAAAAAAGATCAAACATGGATAGCATGTCATAAGTCTCGCAAAAGACGCACTTTGGTCCTTGAACTTTAAAAATCATGTAAATTATATAATTTCAATACCTCAATATTTTTCAATTCAATTTTGGTGCAAAATTTTATTTTTTAGTCCCTGGTTAAGAGAGGAGAGAGAAGTTTTCAAATTCTGACAATAAAGAGAGAAAAGTGTCATTGACACCGATTTAGGCCACCAAAACTAACGATATTTATGTCAAATGGTTTCATTTGATGAGGGGAGTTCATATTAGGTATTTTTTACCTTTGAAGTTCGTGAAAAAACATATCTAAACTCGGGTTGAATTTTGGATTTGGATTGATTTCGGGTTTTGGGGTGGTTTTTTGTGTTTTTTGAGGCTATAAATCAATTTATGGTTTTTACGATGTTTTGTAGGTTTTTTTGGTAAAAAATGGTTTAAAAAACAGGTTTTAGGGTAAAAAAATCAAACTCTGATTTTCCAACCACTATAGTTGCAACAAAAAAAAACCAAAGGCCCAATCACACGAGCCTGACAGGGCAGGCCCGCTCATGAGCCCTAACAAAATGGGTCAAACGAGCTAGCCTGGCTTGCCAATCCCAACAGCGCTTGGCCTTTGCCTTTTTTTCTAAATTGTTTTTTATAATTCTTTTTTAAAATTAATGATTTTTTTTTATGGTTTTTCTCTAATTTTTTTTTAATTTATATTTAAATTAGTACCTATTTTTTCTTTTATTTTGTTTGGAGAGCCTCTTTTAAATGATGATTATTTTTTTAGTTATACATTTAGATTTGAAAAGTTTTTCTGATTCATCTATAATTTATTTTTTTATCTTTTGTATGGATGAATTTTATTTTTGAAAATAAAAAAATTTATTTTCATATAATATTTCTAATATGTGCAGTCTTACATGATTTTTCCCCTTTTTATTTTATTTGATCAATTTAATTTGTGTCTCTATTTTTATTATTGTTTGCTTAAATAAAAAAAATTATTTTAATAAACAAATTCAGCAAACACAATTGGGTGAATGTCCTGTCTTTCGAGATTAAATATCTTAATCTATAATTATCTCTTGATTTTTCAAGTTTTACTTTTACGTATCATTAATGAGTTTTTTATTTAATTATTCGTACAAATAGTTCTTGATTTATTTGATTATATGTATACATAAAAAAAATTATTTGAACTTAGATTTTTTAAACTACATAAATGCTTTAGAGAAAACATGCATATATAATTTTTATAGAAAACAAAAATATCTAACCTGCGGCGGAGCACGGGTCACATAACTAGTAAAGAAAAGCTAAAACATGCAGCAAAAACCCTGCTTGTGCGATTGTAGATTGGAACAGTCCCTTAAGTGTTCTTTCTTTTAGGCGCAAGATTTCTTCAATTTCACACGGCTGGGTCGGTTGTTACAGCCTTAGGTTTTGTTTTATCATCATGGGATGTTGCATGATTGGCTTGATTTAGGCTGTATTATAGCTTGATTTAGGTTTTAATTATAGGGTGTGGCTGGGTTAGCGCAATATTTCTTCTACTTTGCACATCTAGGTGGGTTGCTGTGGTGTTGGCTTTCATTTTATGATTATGGAATGTGGCTTGATTGGTATAATTTGGGCTTTAAGTGGAATGTCACTTGGCTAACTTGCTTTGATTTCTCATCATGGGATATGGTTGGGTTTCATGTGACTGTGGGATTAAACAGTCCCTTAAGCATTCTTTCTTTTCAACACAGGATTTCTTCTAGCTTGCATGGCTAGGTGGGTTAATTAAGCATTAAGACTTGTTTTCTTCATTATAAGGTGTTGTATGATTTTGTTCTTCATCATGGGACATGGCTGGGTTTGTTCTTTCATGAGCTCCTTCATCGATTTTCTTTAATTTGTATGTCTAGATTGTGTTTTATTGAATTTTAGATTTTTTTTTTCGTTTAGGACTTTAATTGGTTCAATTCTTTAGCATTTGGTGTTGTTTGGTTTGTTTTTTTTATCATAAGATATGCCTTTTTTATGTTGTGGTGATTTGCACCTTTTGTTGGGTCAATTAACCATTGTTGTTTCCTGAGCTTGGTGGAGATTGACTTAACTTCTCTGATGGTGTTTCTGTCATGTGCGGGGGTTGGCTTGACTAGCCTTTGTGGTCTTTCTTCAGTTGTTTCCTGTAGTTTATTGGGGTATGGGAAGAGCTACTTTTTGATTGTGACTCGACTTTTTTTGTAGATGGAAAATCATTATGCATTAAATGAATACGACAGTAACATCATTATGAACACTCATTTACCATCATCTTAGGTCTCTCTCTAGCATTGGAAGAGTTGTTGTCATTTATTTGGGGAATAACATCTACTTTATTTAAGATAAAGAGTTGTACTTTTGACATTTCTTATGATTCTACATCAGGATTTGTTCTTGTTTTAGTGTGACCATAAATCTTTTTTTCCCTTTCTTTTTAATTTCGTTTGGTTTGGCAAAAGTCTTTTTTTCTTACTTTGTTTATCATTCATCATGCATGTTATGGACCTTTTTAAAAGGTGTTTTCAGTATTTTCTATCTTTGGTTTTTTACGTGGTCACATATTAGTTTTTAAGGTCCTTTGTAACATGTTTTTTTTATGGGTTTGAGTTATGAAGTTTCTTTTTTGTTTTTGTTTTTCTATTTTTTTCACAGGTTTTCCTTGCTCTTAAGCCATATGTTGTTGTACCTTTAATTTAGTGTTTTTTTTACGTGTTCTGGCCTCTTTTGTCATCTTTTTCAATTGTTATTCTCCTCCTGAAGCTTCTTTTTTTTCTCTTTGCTTTCTTTAGGTCCTCTCAGCTTTGGGTGCTCTACATGTGCCATTGGCCTTTATTATTTTTAGCTTATTGCTTTTACTGAGGTTTGTGAAGCTTTCTTCCGATCTTTTCCTTGGTTTTTAGAAGCATCACCATCATTAGGCATTTAATGCATATCCCTTACATTTATATTAGTTCTTTCTTCAAGATTGGAAAGAGGATATAGTTTTTTGTTGGGATTTTCACCTTTTGTTTTTAAGACTAACAACCTGCCTAGTTCATTTGCATCTCTTACTCAACTTTTGTTTTTATCTTAATACAATTGGGTTTGGCTCTTCTCTTGTTTTTTTTTTTTTGAAACTCTTTTTCCTGGATTAACAATGGAGGATTATGTACTTCTATTGTCATTTTATAATGCCCTTTATATTGTTTTTTTCCTCCTTTTCTTACTCAACATGCTCCTTGTTTTTATTCATTTTTTCATATCATTTTAGAGGGGTATGTAATGCTTTTTTACAAGGGGATTTGTTTTCAAGTTATTTTCACGCGGTGCTATTTTCTTTTCTAATGTTTTATCCTGGCTTGGGCTCTTTATGTTGCCCTTATAGTTTTTATTTCTAGGTATGTGTTCTTTGTTTTTCGTTCATTGTATTTTGACCATGATTTGTATTGTGCATCTTTTTTTATATAGATTTGTCGCGCCCTTCTAAGTTTCTCATCCTTTGGATTGCTGCTTCTTTTTATAGTTTGGGTTTGCAGGTGAGCTATCTTTCTTTATTGTTTTGTGTAAGTTGCTTTTGGTTGGAAACTTTCTTAATGGCTTTGCATTGTTTACTTAGCTATATTTGTGGTCTATAATTTCTTTTTTTTTTCAATGATCATTAAAAGTTTTAGTTTTTTCAACTTTTGTTTTCTTATACTTTAGTCTTTGCCTTTCTTTCTAATTTTTTTTTTTCGCTTCGGGCGCACGAACAATGACGTTGCCTACTAATTGTTTGCTTTTTAATTTTTTCTGTTTTTTATTTTTTTTTCTCTTAATTCCCATCAACATTGTGATTTTAATTTCCTTTTTTTTTATGGTTAATTCATGTTGCAGTATGCAGGAGTACTTTGTCTCATTAAAAAAAATCTTTGCCTAGCAAACTAGAAATAGATTAAAATATTAGTTTAATTTGGAGTTTTTCTTTAAGTAATTAATTAGTCAAATTAAACACTAACATGTTGTGTTAGTTTTGCTTATGAAGTCAGGTTATTCAACTTAAAACTTAATTATATTTTTTTATTGGCTTTCATTTGAACCTTTTTTTTTGTTGTTAACAACATGAATCCTTTAGCCAAACATGAAAGTTAAAGTTATTGATGGCGTTGCTTAGTTGGCTAAGTTAAGACAAATTTAATTTTCTTTTGAAAAAAAAAATAGTGGTTGTATTTCTACCCAAGTAAACAAATATTGCATTTTTAAAAAAATTATATGCTCTTCAATCAACTATTATTCCAGCCTAACATGTTAACACATTGTCTACTTCACAATTGATACATGTCTCTCTAACCAAGTAACAAACTTTCACTTTGTGACAATAATATCAAAGAATAACATTTATAAACCTCGACAACCAAGTGATGGTTGTATTCAGTATCTACTACCTCGAGCATTGTTATCTTAATTGTCACCTTAATTCTATAGATGGGAAACCTTTTAAGGACACAAGTTTTTATCAAAGTATTGTCAACAATATATAATATCTTGTATTTACAAGGCCTGATTTAGCATTTGTTATACATAAAGTTAGAAAATTAATGCATAGGCCTCTTGATTCCTACTGGTTTGTAATCAAACAAATATTATGTTATCTTAAACATTTAGTTTCTACAGGTTTACTAATCACTAAAGCTATGGATTTCATATTACAAGCATATTCTGACTCAAATTGAGCAACTGATAGGGGTGATCGACGATCAATGAATGTTTATTGCATACATATGATATCCAACTTGTCTTCTGAAGTTGCAGATGGTAGTTTATGGTAGCTCAAAGCAGTATTGAGGCTGAGTATAAGGCTCTAACAAACACAACTAACAAAATTACACGGATCAAATTAGTTTCATCTGAGTTTGGTTTTTCTCTAAAACAAGCTTTAATCCTATAGTGTGACAATATTGAAGCAATTACCTCACCTCCAATCTTGTGTTTCATGCAAGAACAAAACAAATCAAAATTGATTTTGATTTGACTTTGTTAGATATCAAGTTTTCAACAAATAATTGGTGGTTCAATTCATTTCCAGAAGAGATTAATTGGCCAATACTCTTACCAAACCATTAATTACCACCAATAAAATTCAAACTACCACAAAACAATCTAAATGTTCATGATCTGATCTCTAGATTGAGTGGGCGTGTAAAGGATCAAGTAATTATAGCTGAAATAAAGATTAAAGATCAGGAAAATAAAGATCCTTAGTTATTGAAAAATATACAAGCCACATGAACGTCAAGGTTATAGCAGTAAATCAGAAAGATAACAATAAAAAGATACAATTATAAGTAACTGAAATTGTATAGTTGTAAAAGTTTAAATGATTCAAACATAAAAGTAGGAAATAAGTTATAATTACATTAATATAAATTGTACAAGGAACACAAATATTTTCAAAATACTTTGCCCATCAATTCTCTCATACAAAGTGATAAATTTTGGATTGTATAATTAGTTTTAAAAAAGTCTTCTCACTTATATTAAAATAAAATCATATATAATGTCCTTATTAGTTGATTTCAAATTATGAATCTAAGTCATATCATATTGTTGATTCAAGTGATATCATAATGTGTATATAACTCTATTAGAGGTGTTTTGAGTTTTAATATCAATATATATACTACATGAATTTTTTCAAATACATATGAATGTAAAAGTGTGATGCTTTCAAATACATATAACTCTAATCATATATTTTTCAAAAAAATATAAGTTTGATGATTTTATGGGTCTTTTTTTAAGCCATCATCTATATATTTGAAACTTCGATCTCTCCTTTATATCGTGTCTTCTCTCTTTTTTTATTTTGCAAAAACAACATTAATTATATTAGCTTTATAAAAATAATATTTATGATGAACTAGGAGTTCTATTTTGTTAATTATCGTACTATAAGTGCCTAGACTTCTATCCTAAATCAAAGTTTCAATTAAAAAAAGGAGTAAAGAACCGTTTTTGGGAACGTTTGGTACTGTGTTTGTACCTGCGTTTCGTGTAAATTTGAATTTTTTTTTTTTGCTAAAATTGAGTGCGGTTTGTACTTTTTGGATCGTTTTGATGTGCTGATGTCAAAAATGATTTTTAAAAAATAAAAAAACATCATTGGCATGTATTTCGGCACGAAAAGCTATTTGAAAAGCACCCGCAACCACACTGCCAAACACGCTCCATGCATTTAGGTGAAACGAAAACCTTAAACTCCATGCCTCTTTATTTTTCTTTCTTCCTTTCATCTTGGTTCATCAACTTCCAGCTTTATCGTGATTGAACTGGCCTGTGGTGGATCAGGGTCATTTTGGTACTCTCAACGCACAATCAAGGTCAGGTCAATTACTTAACGGTTCTTCTAAAAAAAAAAGTTTGAAAGTGAAATGTAGGTATGCCGTGCAATTCAAGTTTTGAGCTTTTTTTCTTCTCTTTTAAAAAATCGTTGTTATGAATTTCACCATAATCCGTTGAGGGTGATTTGGCAGAGTGTTTTTTTTTTAAAAAAAACAATCTTAATTGTTTTTGTTTTAAATTAATTTTTTAATAATTTTAATATATTGATATCAAAAATAAATTTTAAAAAATAAAAAATATATATTATTTTAAATAAATAATATTTTAAAAAACAACTTTTATCATTTTACCATCTCAAACACATCCTCAATGAACGTTTGGAAACACGGTTGTACCCGTGTTTTCAAAAAATTAAATTTTTTTTGTTAAAAAGTATTTTTTTTGGTATTTTGGATCATTTTGATACACTAATCTCAAAAATAATTTTAAAAAAATAAAAAAATATATTATTTTGATGTATTTCAACACAAAAAAACACTTTAAAAAATAATCACAACCATATTCCTAAACAAACCTTCACATAACAAAATCCATCAAATATTGTCGTGTTATACCTAATTTAGTCGGCACACTTGAAAATTGGGTCTTTGTCGTACCAATAATTCTTATCTTAACATGTTATATCCCATTGAAATTTATCATATAGAAAAGAAATCCATGTGAATTCTTTTATTATGTTATCATTTCCTTTTTTTCTAATTATTTCTATGTCGAGAAATACATATTTTCAAGTTATAGGATGCCATTGGTTTTGAGATTCACATAATTTTTTTCCGCCGAATAGTAAACTATATATAATCATATTTCAAGATTGGTAGTCCTATATTTAACAACTCTCTAAACTATTTGGTATTTTCACTGTAGTAATAGATATAATTTATTATAGATTATTATAGTAAAATTACTTATTTACTTTTTAGTAGGAAAAAATTAAGCTTTGAGGCTAAGTATTTTTTTATCTTTTACTCCAAAGTTAAAAAATTATTCTTCTACTCCAAAGTCAATAAAATTTATTTCAAGATTGGTACATGTTTTTTTCATTTTATTAAACAATAAAACTATTCTTCGACTCCAAAGTCAATAAAATTTAAAATTATTGACTAAGAATTTTTTTGATTTTTTATAAGTTTTTTATAATAAAAATACTTTTTTCTCCGAGGAACAAAAACATATTGCTGGACAATGATCTTTTCGGTTTTTTCATTGTCCCTGTATAATACAAGTATGAGATTAACCTTAGATTAGACAAAAAAAAAAAAAAAAACCTTTGCATTTGTTAGTATTTTGTGTAATTAATAGGGTCATGAAAAGGGTTTTGATATTTTGATATTTACTTTTGAATATTTAAATCAAAAAACTACTAGCTCGTGTTGATCACGAGTCAGTGAGTGGGCGACGTATATACCTTTCAACGGACGCGTGCGACACCATCCGGTGGTCAAATCTAGTTTTTTGTCATCTCCCTGAATACTCAATTGTGTCCTCTTCCACACGAAGTGGCGTGTGTCTGCTTATGGTAGTCGGATTGTCACCAACAATTATTTGTTTTTTCCCCCTTCTTTTGTCTCTACTGACAAATAAAGTATACCTTTATTCTCTTTGTTTTTTATTTTTCAATTTCAGTACTCATTCTTTTAATTTTTAATTTTGTTCTTATTCATTTTATAGATGTTTTTTGTTTTGCAATTTAGTTCTTCAGTTGCACTTTTTTATATGTTTTATTTTTAATTTCAATTCTTATTCTTTTAATTTCTGATTTTGTTCTTATTCCTTTTATAGTTTTAGTCCTCATTCTTTGAATTTTTTATTTCATTCTTATTCCTTTTAAAAAAGTTTTCTTTTCAATCTAGTCCTTCAATTGCAATTTATCATTTTGTTTTGTTTTAAATTTTAGTCTTCATTCTTTTAATTTCTTATTTTGTTCTTATTCCTTTTATAGAAGTTTTTTTTATTGTCAAATTAGGCCTTCAATCACAATTTCTCAGATGTTTTGTTCATTTCGGTCCTTATTTTTTAAGTTTTTTGGCCATTTCATTGAAGTTTTTTTACTTTTAATTTCATCATTTAATTAAAGTTTTCTTTTTTCCAATTTAACCTCATTCTTTTGATTTTCTTTCTTTTGTTAAAGCTATTTTTCAATTCAATTTAACCCTTCAAATGAAAATTTTTTTTTACCCTCTAATTAATGCTTTTTTTTCACTCTCAATTTTTTTAGATCCTTTTGTGAAATTCATTTTTTTTTCTGATTTTATTTTTCAAGATTTGTTTTGTCAAGGATTCAGTTTCATGCGATCTTATCATTCTGTATTAGTTTTTTTTTTAAATATCAATTTTGTGATTATCTTTAATTTTTTTCAATAGATTTATCACAGTCTCATGACTTAGGTCACGAGTTTTGCATGTCATTTTTCAATATAAGATTTTTTTAAAATTATTTTGTTTGTGTTTGATTTTTCAAGATATTATTTTAAAATTTTGAAATATTCATTTTTAAATAATATTGTTGATATGTTAGGCCTTGCGTAATATTTTTTTTAAGGGCGTGGGTTTATTTAATCAGTCTCATTTGTAATTATCTCTTAGGTTATGAGTTTTTTTAAATAAACACAATCAAATAAATATCTCATTTTGTTTGATTGAATATCTTTTTTTTATTATTATTAACGTGGGTGTTTGAGCGAGCTTGTGCGCACCTTGACTAATCCCATATGTCCTGAAGTTAACGATCATATAAGCCTTTGGTGGCCCTAAGGGCACTCAAATTATATTTAATTAAATATCTTAATCTATATTCATCTCTTATTTTTTTTAATTCTGTTTTGGTTATTATTACCTATTTTTTTTAAGTTTATTTACATCTCGCTACACGTATTCTGCAATAGTCTCGATCTTGCCTCACCACTAATTGTTGACAGGTAGATGTTATCCTTCTAAAGGAGTAAATAAATAAAGGGATAATTGAGGAGTAATTACTTTTATTTTATTATTTTTAATTGATTAATTGTATAATATTTTTATTTAAATATCTATATTTATAAAATTTGGTCAATAAGATATCTCTCTTAATTATCATAATAAATATACTAATATCACAGTTATCTTCTTATGTCAAATAAGTTCATGTGACAAATGACATAAAATTTAATATTTATACTTCATGATCTTTTCTACTTGAATGCTCATATTTATTTATTTTATTCCCACTAGAGTATTTACACCTATAAAATTTAATCAATCGAATGTTTTCCTTTAAGTTTTATTAGACTATGTTATGAATAGTTGTTGTGGCAGTTATCTCCAATAATGAATTTGGGGTAAAATCATATTTTCAAAGGGATTTATAAAGTATTACAAGTTTGATTGAGTATAAATTGGTGTATACATATTTTTTTTCACAGTTAAATAACTTTGATTCAGAAGCTTTTTACCATTTAAATAATATTTGCATAGTAAAATTATGGTGATACAATTAAAAAAAACATTAAACTTGCATAAAGAAGTATTTTTTATTTTTAATTTTTTTAACAATTAAGTTAAGGTATTTTCAAAAATTATTCGCATCAAAATCAATTATCCACAACGAGAATTGGAGCGGCACATCATTCTCTTCATGTTGGTAGGGCTCGTGTACATGGCGGAGATGGGGTTGGACTATGATAACCTTCTCTTTCTTTTCCTCTCCCTTCCCTCTCTCCTAGCATAGATATTCAGGCCAACCCTTCGAAAAATTGATTGAGTCATCCAGTTTCTATTTCTATCAATTTTGACCTATAATTTTTTTATTCTTATTTCTTTTGTTTTTTGAAGTTTTTTTTTTTCAATTTCATCCATGTGCATTTTATTTTATTTTATATTTTTAATCCAATTTAGTCCTCATTTTCCTGATATGGTTTTTTTTTTTTTGTGTTTTACCCTTTTATTAATCTATTTTTTTTTTCAATTTTTTCCCTCATCATTGTACTTTATTTTTTTATCCAATTTTGGTCTTTATTTTTTTTATTTCTATTTTCTTATCATTTTATTGATTTTTTATTTTATCTCTCAACATTTTATTTCATTACTTTTTCTAATCTAATTTTGGTCCCTATTCTTTTAATTGTTATTTTCTCATCATTTTCTTAATTTTTTTTATTTTTCCCCTCAAAATTTTATTTCATTTACCTTTTTAATCGAATTTTGGTTCTTATTGTTTTGATTGTTATTTTCTTACTCTTTTCTTGATTTTTTTTTATTTTATCCCTCAACATTTTATTTCATTTTGTTATCCAATTTTGACACTCATTCTTTTTATTTCTATTTTCTTATCTTTTTCTTGATTTATTTATTTTATTTAGTCCCTAATTATTTTCTTTAATTTAATTTTTATACTAGATTTGATCCTTATTGTTTTAATGACTATTTGTTTTGTTTTTTTTTTTATGATAAAAAATCTTACTTTGTATTTCTTCATACCCTCCTTACTACCAGGTAATCATGCTCTCATGACCCAGATAACTGGTTTAGAATATTAGCTCGATTTAAGTTTATTTTTTTTGTTCTTTATTATTTTTTTTTCAATTTCATCATTCGATATTTGATTATTAAACCTTGAACTTTGTTATTTGTTTCACTTGTCTTTTTGTATGAGTTTATCCTGATCTCATATCGTGGGTGGTGAGTTAGTCGACTTAACCTAGGTTTACTCAAAAAAAAATTTCTCAACCTTTTTTAATAAAATTAATTTTTTTTTCCAGTTTCATCATTTGACATTAAATTATTTACCCTTGAGCTTTATAATTTTTTTTTCTTTTTCTTTTTGTTGGGTTATCTTGAGTGCGGGTTAGTTAAGTTAACTCGGGTTAACTCGAGTTTTTTTTTCTGTTTTTTTTTTATTTAACTTATGTCTTTTTTTCTAGGTTCTTTTTTTTAATCTAACTTTTTTAACCCGATCTTATATCATGGGTTGTGAGTTAGTTAAATTAGCTCGTGTTTACTTTAGTTTTTTTTTTCAACTTTACTTTTTTTAAAATTGATTTTTTTTCTAATTTCATAATTTTACATTAGGCTTTTGGGCCTTGAACTTTGTGGGTTTGTTTTACGAAGTTATCCCGATATCATATTTCAGGTCGGATGTTAGTCACATTAACTTAGCCTGACTTGAGTTATCATAGCTTCAACATATTTGTTTTACATTAGAAAAACTTTAACCCGGCTGTGGCATAACATGAACCACCTATCTAGTTAGAATATATTTCTAATCTTTTATGAAGAATTTGAAATAAAAAAAAACAAAATAAGGCTAATAAAACTTATTCTTTAATTGATTGATTAGATAAGTTTATATTTATGTTATCCATCAGGTTTTTAAAGCTTTCATCTTTATCTAAAATTAAACCCTCATTAATTAGTAAGATGAAATAAACCCACCTTATTAATTAGTTTTAGTAGTTTTTCATCTCAAGTTATTTTCTTTTTCTTTTTAAATTTCTTAATGAAGAAATAAAAATCCTAAAAAAGGTAGAATCATGATTATTTCTATGTTTTATGCCATGAATATAACCGTTGCATTGGTTGATGTGTAATAAAGCTAATGGAAGTACTTGATTGATAAATTTTTTTATAAATACAAGTGCTATAATAGAAAAAAAAAATTAATATCGCATTCAAATAGAGAAAATCATGAAATATAGGTACTTCATAATGCCAATTATTTCTTTTAATTTATTATATATGGGCTCACTTGATATAGAGATAACTATCACATCAATATGTTTATAATGAAAACTAAAATAATTCTTGATTGATCAAATTTTATAAATACAACTATTTAGATGAAAATAAAAATAAAAATAAAAATAAAAATACAAGCACTTCAAATATCATTAACCCAATAAATAAACTCTTTTATTATACTTTCTCAAGTCATCATTTAATTCGAGTAAATGACCCAACCAATATTTAATTGTTCAATATGTGGTTTTGTCAAGTTTTTCATCTAATTACTTTTTTTCATTCCAAAAATGCTATTGATCTATACAAGAATACAAGTTCAATTTTTAAAAGAAAAAAAATATTTCTG
>Ga0325402_1003923_pt1 | contig 13629 bp, 5 predicted proteins | sample PopdelMetagenome_22_FD_207212 | JGI IMG/M metagenome (GOLD analysis project Ga0325402, IMG submission 207212) | Populus deltoides microbial communities from Bellville, Georgia, United States - Xylem-PdKOR-R3 | ecosystem: Host-associated > Plants > Phyllosphere > Stem > Wood/Secondary xylem... | reverse complement strand
TATATATACGCAAAAGCTTACGAACATGACCGCACACCATCTCCAACTACTGAATTAGAGGTATATTCATATATGTTAGCCACTCACCTTTTTTTCTCAACTAGTGTGGGTAATTTCCACAATCACCGTGGGTAATTTCCACAATCACCTTGCATATGCATCTCAACAACGAGTCGAAATTTGACCACGAATATAATTAAGCACAAACATGTTCACAAGTAATGGTAGCAGGAGCTTTCTCCACTCACGGTCAAGTTCCGGTCAAACTTCCGGTCTGGACAAGGAATGGATAACCGCATAATTAAAGTATCCGCCATGCCTTTGTCCGGTGCCTTTGGATGAAGGAAGCTCCGTTCAAGCGATACGCTTATAGCTCACAGAAAAATAAAAGGCTGATGTTGAATTGTAAAGGCACGTGGGCCTCTTTTAGACCAAAAGGATTACTGTCGGCCGGATGCCCATGAATTATAATCTCAAAAGACAGGAAAGCCCGATCCAGTTAATTATATGTAGCCCAAAAAGTAAGGCCGGGCTCGAAAGGCAGCTAAAAAAATTGTGGATTCAACTTCCTGTTACCATTTCAGGAGAGGAATGAAATTGATTCATATTAGTTGATACTGTGCTACTCACAAAAATAAAATAAAAATAAAAATAATAGAAGAGGCTTCCCTGCAAACAGTTCTACATGATTAATCCAAAGAAAGTAATCATTGGAACTATTCATAAAAAAAAAAAGTGATGATCGATACAACTTTATGGGTTTGCATCAGAAGATAAAACATAAAAGACAAGTATGCAAGTAGATTATTGATGCAAAACAAGCTATAAATATCATTATTGACTACAAGAAGCATCTCAATTATTAAAATAAACCATGTTCCATGTAAAATATGATCCCATGAAGCATCAAAACAGAGAAATTTATCAGATGATTCAGGTACTTGCATTTCAAGCTAAATTGAGTTATCATGATGTCTGCGGGCAGGTTTCAAAGCACCAGATTCTTTAACCTAGCATGTCAAGACTTAACATGTATGTACGCATAAGGTTTAGAACAAAGTTTTCCCAATGCAATTAGGAATGTGATTTTGAATGATAATCTAACAGCATTGGAAATGAAATGACAGAAAACTAAACCAGTTCGTTAAGCTAAACAGCATTAGGATATATTATCCTGCTGACAAAGAAACTGCTTGAACAACTTGGACATGGAGCTTATTCTGAATGGCAAAGACATGGTTCAGCAAGTTATTATATTTGCCGTTAGCTCCATTGCAGCAATTACTTGAACCTTTGGAACCACAGAGAAACATAAGCAATATTGACGCCCTGATAATTATAAATGAAAAACAGATATAATGATTAAGCTAGAGAAAGACAAAAAAAAAAAAAAAAACAAGAGGAAACTGTAACAAAACCAGGAAATTTCTTACTCTTTAAGGAAGGTAGTCTACCATCAACTTGTTGAAGCCTTCTCATTCTTCATTATCATATGGAATGACTTAACCCGGTCCTCCTCTACTATCTCCCGTAATACATCGTCCTCAATCTTTTCTGCTTGCCAACGAGAAGGGTCCTCCACAAATTCCTCACTAAATATCATGCGTGAGACCCATTCCTTCCATGCTGTCCTACGATACTTGTCCTCTTCAACTGTGCCTGTTGCCAGAAGCTGATACACATAAACCATCTTCTGTTGGCCAGGCCGAAAAGCTCGTGCAATGGCCTGCTTTGTCTTGGAAGGATTCCACTCCGAGTCCAAAAGAATTACCCGTGAAGCTGCTGTCAAACTTATTCCCTCGGCACAAGCTGTAATTGACGCAAGTAGAACCCTTGAAGGCCCTCCCAATTCCTCAAACTTATCCATCACTCTTCCTCGTTCAAACAGCTCTAGTTCCCCTGTAAGAACCAGAATTTCTTTACCCTGCTGCCATCTAAAGATATTCTCAAACAATTCAAGGAATAATTTAATGGGTGCAATGTTGTGGCAAAAGATCAGAACCTTCTCGTTCTTGACTACACGATACACAAGATTCAACACAAACATCACCTTGGACCCTTTCTTACAATCAAATCTTAACTTCTCAAGTTCCATCAGTTCCTCCAGATTATAAAATTTTTTAACACAGACAGAAGAATTGACCAATGAAGGATGTATTGAAGCAAGAGTTATCAAAAGCTCTACTTCCAGGGGGTATCCAGGGCATTTTTCCATTATTTTATGGAGTTTCACCAAAATCTGATGTTGAATATCTGTTGGATTCATCAATATGGTGTAAATCTGTATACCAGGAAGGGTGTCAGAAGCTGTGCCTTCATACACGTCAATGAACCCATTAGTCATGTTTCTCAGCATATTCAAACCCTGCATTTTCTCTTCAGCCTCATCCGAATTAATTTTGCTTGCAATGTTATCTATGAAGAATTTTCTGGCGCGAGATTCCAGCAAATGACGTGCTTTTTGTGCCCCTTTCTTTTTCCTCTTAAACTTCGGGTCTAATGCCTTCAGAACTTCTTTGATAAACATTGGTCTTGCCAGGGTAAGGGTGTTGAAATATTCACAAAAATTATTCTGAAACAAAGTACCTGAAAGCAATATTCTCAGATCTGTTTCCACTTTCATCAAAACCTTTCTCAACCTTGATTTTGTACTCCTGGGGTTGTGTCCTTCATCAAGTATCAACATTCCAGGACTCTCTCGCAGCACTTTAGCCATATATTTTCTGTGGTTGTACTTCGAGTCTTCTCTCATCAATGTCAGAAATGAGGTATAGCCCATGACAAGCACACTTGGTTGTGCATGCCACTTTTGCATTTTCTCCAGGCAATCCAAAATATGCACAACATCCTGGCTGGGCCTTGGACCTGATCGTCGAAGCGCTGCTGGAGTCTGCTTGAAGACTCTAGAAGATCTGGTGCCATGGATAAGATGAACTGGAACAGGGATTTCCCACTTGATAAATTCCTTGTACCAGGTATAGAGAGTTGTCTTTGGAGCAAGGACCAGAGGTCGTTTTCCTGGAAACAACTTCAAGTAGCTGACAAGGAATGCAATGATGAGAAATGTTTTTCCAGCTCCAGGAGTATGAGAAACAACACAACCACCTATCTTCTTAGATGTTTTTTCCATATGTGCCGGTACCAAGGATCCAGCAGTGTTCTTCCATAGAAACTCAAAAGCCTTTTTCTGGTGCATGTGTAATTTCGGTCTGAGCTCAGGGATCAAGTCCCAAACATTGTCATTCACTTCTGATACAGGCACATCTTCACCTGAAGTATGATTGCCAAAAAGACTCGAGCCCTCAACTTCATCAGGTTTAAGCTCCGAATCCTCTTCATTCTGTGGCTTACTTTCTGCAGTCCAGCCTGCGTGTTCCATCTAGAGAAATGTAAACGCGCATAGTATAATCAGGATTCTGTTTGAAACAATAGCATTAGATACTCCCATACAAAATTGTTGAAACTGAACAACAGAAGTTGGAACCTGCCATTAAACTACCCCACCTAGGAGACTAAGGTCAAAGACCAACCAAAATGCAATGAGATGAAATTCAGTATGCATTACACAAGCAGTAGGATACCTAATTATAACTACTAAGTGCCTCCCCTTCATACTCACTCGTCTATCCAGAGGGCTAATAAACGAGGTACAGCAGCCACATTGAAAACATTGGCATCATGGGTTTAAAAATTTGACTTACAAATGGTGCTGAAACATATTTTATTTCAGTTTTCACAAAGCCGCATATTTGGCATAATATCCCAATTTCTTCATCCAGTTTGAATTCATGCTGGCAATTTTTCTGTGCAGTCCGAGTGGAAAGTAGAGCCTGCAAATCCTTGAGCCAATCAGAAACAGTAATGAAGAAAAAAATACGGTATAAGTGATATGAATATATAAAAATAACGCACCTGTACAAAAAACAATCAAATCAAATTAACAGTTCTACCTCATTATCTTCAAGTATATATGCTGATGCCAGGCATAGTTCCATCTCTCTCCACAACATTTCAGTTTCTGAGCTTTCTCCATCATCCGTAACCGCAGATGGTTCCATTTTCTCCTTCTGATCTGAGCTATGTTTTGCTTTAAACTCTTCCCACTGGTCAATAATGCGTGGCACCTCCTTTGACTTGATTGTGGCATCAATGTTCTTCATATAAGAACTTATGAGTTTATTGTAAGCACCAGCACTTAAGGCTGTCCGCTTGTAAGTCATTGGCGCACAAGAATCATTCTGCTTTAAATGTGTGGATCGGTATCTTGCTCTTTGAACTTTCTTATTAGAAAATTTTCCACCCCATCCATTTCCGAACATCAAATCTTCATCACGATCATTCTTCCTGTGCGCAGCAGGAGAACTCTTTTTTCTGTAATAACTAATCGGAAATTCAATAAACGCTTGTGAATAAGGTTCAGGAGTCTTCACAGGGGAATCAAATTGTTCAAAGGTTGCCAGAACATCTTCAGTATGCACAGGAACAATAGCAAGTTGATCTTGGTGTTCTCTTCTGTTAGCCACGCCTGATTTAACCTCCCTAATTTGAGTTCCATGCTTTTTTCTGTTGGCCATGCCTGATTCAGCATCCCCGAGTCGAGTTTGGTGTTCTATTCGGTTAGCCATGGTTGACTTTTGGCATTCTCTTCTCTTAGCCATGCCTGCTCGAACCTCCCCGGGCTCAGTTTGGTGATCTCTTCTGTTAACCACATTTGATTTATTCTCCTTCAAGGAAGTCTTGGTTCTGGAAACAGGGATACCTTCCAAGAGTTCTAGTTTAGGAGAACTAACTCCCACTTCATTGCATGTTTGCTCTTCTGCACAACTTGCACCTGCATGTGTCCCAAACAGGTATGCCAGTGGTAAGTGCATTTCTTCTTCTTCTTCTTCTTCTGCCTTCCACTTCAGTGGTGTGTATGGCAGGGATCTTACCCAGCCAATTTCTGTCTCTGCAGGAGCATCACAGGCAAGGAAGCGTTCAGGTTGTACATTTCGACGCTTTGACCGCCGCAAACTCATAACATCATAGCATGGTGATTGTTCGGTCCCATTGGTGTCACTAATATGGCCTGCTTCACTACAAGCATCAGTGGGAACCAATTGGACCACAAATGGGGTTGAAATACTGTCTTTCACTTTGAAAGTTACACAATTTATGTGATTATTAGATTTTAATGAACAGTGCTCATTCTCACCACCCAAAATTTGGTAGACAATTTTATTTTGGACTGACCTTACATCAAATTCAACTTGCTTCAGAACTGATGCTACAAGCAGCCATGTAAGGTCAGCTGAAAACCTCCCCAAAAAGAGTTTGCTTCTTTGTACTAAAGAACAGTCCTCACAAAATTCCCAACGATAGAACTGAGCTTCTTGCTGATTGTTGTCTGCTTCACATGGATCATTGTCAAGTTTCTGAAGAACAGAAATTTCATTGATTCCTACTGCTTCAGTTTCTTTACTAAGTCTGGCTCTCTCTGAACCAAGAGGGCCTTGGTTCACATAGAGGTTAACAAAAAATTGACATGAGCAGTGAGATACATGAGGTTTCCGCTTGATAGAACTTATCTTAGCATCAACCCACACCTACATGAGAAAGAGCATGTGAAAAACAACGTTAAATATGAACATCATAACTTTTGAAATTTAACTGCTGCAAAATTTAACGAGAAGCTCTTCCAAGCAGGAAAATTATTATGTATTCTGTGGGTGACAGGGATATTAGAGGAAGCAATTCAATGTTTTGTGCATTATGATGTGCATTTATTAAGCCACAAGAACGTTTTCAATCATGTTTAAGTCATGTGCTGTTCTAAAGAAATGCAAACAGTTGTAAACACTCAATAAGCAAGATTGTGATAAATGTACACCATCTATAGTCCTCTCATAGTTACAGAGCTTTCAGTAATGCAGCAACATGAAAAGGTCACTTACAGGTTCTGAATTTCCTTCCCCAGTATTCTTCGCGCGCTCAGAAGATGAAAGCACACAAACATCAATACCAGGCCTCAGAAAGCATGTGCAATCAGATGAAGTAGCTTTCCTTGACTTCACTCGAACGTTTGAGAAAGGACCCTTCTCCTCAATTCTATGATGGCTATCTACAAAATGCACAGTCATAGCCCCATCCCTGATTTGTATAAGCTCCACGCTTTGCCAAGAGCCACAGCATAAGGCCTCAAAAGCTAAGCGAATAAAGCATCAATAGAACCATATTAAAAAGATAGTTATCACAACACGTGATGCATATACAATTGCAAAAAAATATTTCGGGAATCCATAGCCATTTGAAAAATGAAACCATCCAGGCTTCAACAACTTAAATCGAAATATTCTTAACGATCAAACGCACAGATTTCATCGCTGCATAAATAGTAAGGACAAATGATTTTTAAGATTAAAAAAATCTGAATTTGATGGTTCACGCCATCAATTTGTCTTTTATGATTGTCCCATCTTAGCTCAAACATTATGTGGCTCTGACAATTTGGCTATCCAAAAAACACATATATGCTTATATAACTTCCACAGGCCAACAATTTATGATAATACATGAACCTATATTTAGCATGGACCTCATTGCTCAGAATAACAAAAACTTATGCTCCTCAGTATTGGGGCTCGCTCCTAAGTAAAGTTAAGGATAACATTAGAAATAAAAAAAGAGAGAAAGGGAATTAAGGAGGTAATACATACGGTGTGCATTAAATGGATGCTTGGACTGATGTAAACGCTTTCTCTTCATTGTTAATCAGCGAAGAAGCTAATTCTCTTCAGCAAACCCTGAGATAGTAGAAAGAAAATGACAGCATCATCATATACTCAAGGAGATACATTAAAAAAAAAATTAAATGAGATAAATTCGAACTTGAAACCAATTAATGTTCATGAACTACATGAAATTCCACCAAAGTAGCTTTTCTTTATCTAGTAATTTAGATTTGATGCAACAAGTTTTTACCAGTAAATTCCAAGTGAGTGAACAGTCCTTTGAGCCACAATGCAATAATCCAGGCTGCATAAATGAGGATTCAAACTATAGATGTGAGCCTCAACAGGTCATCCCAAGCTCCCACGTTTTCCACTTGGCTAAACCAGTGGGGAATGACGAGTCCCACAAAATAGGTCAATAAGCATCTGCATTTTGTCTAATGGTTCTCACCTCTGCAAAACCAAGACTGGAGAGAGTTGGAGTTTTACACTTGTCACTTTAAGAGGGGAAAAAAAACGGAAAAGAAAAGAAAAGAAATGGTAAGATTGGCATGCAGTGCCATGGCATCATTATTGTTTTTGGTGCCAATTTTTTTCCTTGGTATTGCCATACCATCAATTATTTAATATAGCCATGACAGAGTTCAGTCCAAGTCTAGTGCTATCATTTCAAGCCAGGGTGATCAAAATAATGCCGACATGCTTTCACCTGAGCAATTTTTACAAGGACTAGTTCGCTCGTTGGTCCAGCACAGTTTTAACTAGTTGATGCAACGGACCCTACGGTTTATAACTGTTTGGAGTGGTAAACCAAGAGAGAGTGATTGGTTTGGTGGAATGAACCAGCTCCATGCAATAGTTTCTCGCTTTTACCTCAAGGATTCTTGTTCTACGAACTAGAAAATTAAAAGGAAAAAAGAGAAGAAAAAAAAAACAGAGAAAGAAACGTGATTATTTACACTCCCATTAGTGAGTAGTGACTTTCGCTCTCTTTTCCTGGTTATAAATCCATGATACGGTAAATTAATCGGCAATTAGTACATGATGTTGAGTATGAGACTTCTGTGGTAAGTAGTTAAGCAACAATACTTACAGCCCCCTTTTCTTCTTGTTTTTTTTTTTCTCACTGGAAAAATGAAGGGGAAATCCACCTTTTTATCATTCTAGCAATCATTCCCTAGAAAGTAATGTTGCAAAAAAAAATCTCCTCTTTTTCAACCCCAAAAAGAAATCTAAGAAACACTCAAGATTGAACCAGTCAAAACCCCTTGTCAGTACCAGTTTTATATCAGAAAGGAAGACAGAGCAGAGGGTTGTCTCAACAAACATGAAAGAAAAAAAGAGAGGTATGTAAAAGGAAAGGAAGTTATTATACTAAAAGTAAAATACCTGAACAGAACTTCTGTGTGTCTGATAAAAAGGCAGATTCGGGTGAGTTACGATGGAAAGGAGTTAGGCTCCGGCAAGGTTTTCATCGAGAAAGAGACACTGAGCCATGAAAATGGAGTGGACTTGGAGATGTGGATGCTCGGTACCCGCTAGAACCGAGAGGGGAATAGTGGGGCGAAGAATCCTATAAGTGGTCTGGGTCACTGGGAACCTCGGGGTTTGTGTTATTGCGTTGGTAAAATCATAGGTGTCTGTTCGTGGTGAACCAGTTTGGTAGTGAATTCATGAGTTTGGTCTGTTCTGGTCGTAAATGAGTGTGGTTTAAATTATTTTTTAAAATGTTTTTTATAAAATATATATTAATTTAAAACTTTTAAAAATTTTTAAAATGTAAAACAAACATAACCTATACAACGGTCAAACAGTGACGTGTGAAGGAAAAGAGTGAATTACTGTATTACGTAAAGGGATCGCTGTGATTTTTCTTTTTCTTTTTTCTCTGTTTTTATTTTTTAATTTTGATCCCTTGATTTTTTTTTGTACTTTAATATTATATTTATTCAGAACTGATATCGATTATTTGCTTTTTACATGTGATCATCCTGTGATATCCGAGGAATATTTCCTCACTTGATCATGCCTTGGAATATCTCTTAAATTCTAGGTCTCTGCACACATAACGTGTCCTTGCGTAGGTTAAGAGTTCATCTGGAATTGTTGCTATCTGAGCTGATAATATTTGAAGAGACGTGCTGCAGGAGATTGGAACATGGTGGTGTTGGCGGCGTATTTATAAGGCCATCACTAACAATTTTCTTCTAAAAAATAGAGTATCAGAGTTATGCTCAATAAATATACCACTTCTTATACTTCTTGTTTTTTTTTTCAAGAACGAACCTTTTAATTTCCATATTGCACCGTCGTGGGGTTCTAAATATCAAAAGAGAAAAAACATAATTAAATGGTATTGTAGTTTATATTTTTTACTTAAAAATATATTAAAAAATTATTTATTTTTAACTTGTACATCAAAATTATATAAAAATAATATATATATATATATATTAATTTAATATTATTTAAAACAAATATATTTTTAAAAAGCCCACGCACTCCAAGACAAAGTATTACACTCGACTTTGACGAGGTAAGACAGAAAAGAAAGAAAACGCTCGACTGGGGCACGCACCACGGAATACCGATTCTTTTTTCCCCCTTTGGGCTGCAAATTATGTTTATGTCATGGCAAAACGAAAAAAAGTGACTTCTCTTCAATTATTTTCGAGGGAAAAAAATAGTAGACAGAGCTTAAAGAGAGTGATAAAGGTCAAAACACTTTCGTCGTTAAGTACACGTTAGTGGCTAGCCAAAGGCCATAGGCTATATCACTCTCTTTATAGCCCAGGGTCAAGATCACAGGAGCTGTCCAACTACGAAACCTAACAGGGAGGTGTGTCGTCAGTCTATTTTTTCAGACCTCAAATGTCAGCATCTTTTTTCGAGATTTGTCGCTCTCATCTAGACTTCTTGTGCTCCGAGCTAATAAAACGCGCACTCTGGGCACTCATAACTGAACCGGGCTTTAATTATATCAAGATCTACGTACGATGCCCAGGCCCATAATCTATTATTGACCTGAATTAGTAGATAAGCCCATACAATCTATGATCAATGGAAAAAAAAAAAGTTTTTGGATTATTATTTTTTTAATTAAAAGGAAGGGAAATAAATGGGTTTTGTGCGGTGGTGTTAGAAAGCACACGGTCTGCGAGATTCCCTGGCGTCTCATCTAAGGCACTGGGAAATGGGAATAAATTATCCGTTGATTCGAACTGCTTTTCTTTCGTCTCGTGAATATGAGCTTTTGTTCCCTTTGATTGATTTACTTCAGACAATTTCAGTGACAGAAAGACAGGCGCATTGCATCGAAGGAAAAAGATAGAAGCAAGTAATTTTTTTCTATCGGACGCGGACTTCCACCTTAGCTTCCATGTGATTTAGATAATAGGTATAGTATTATAATGAATAATAACAGATATTTTTAAAAATATTTTTTATTTAGAGATATATTAAAATAATATATATTTTTTTTATTTTTAAAAACAATATTTTTAAATTAAAATATTAAAATAATATAAAAACATAAAAAAATAATTTCTAGCAAAGAAAAAAAATTTCATAATAATAAAATGTTTGTGCGAATGATTCGCTTGCAATGCGTTTAAATAAGTTAGTAACTGAATTAATTACTCCAAATAGATGAGATCAGCAAATAAGAATGTCTGAAAGACCCGTAAACACAATACAAAATTTTTTTAAATAACCACTAAATGAATGACAAGAGATCACTAGCTTAGTTCACTAACATCGGTTTGATAATTAACAATTGCTTTTCAAGTTTGGCTTCTAATTTGCAAAATGCAAATCAAGGGACTAAAAAACCAGTTTACATTATAATTTACGAGCCTTCAATCAGCCTAGAAACACAAACACTACTTTCCTCGAGAAAACGCTACAAAGCTGTCAAAATCCTAAGCTGAAGTACCCCTCTGCTCCTGTCATCCCAGAATCAATATCCCCTAGCAGCTCTTCTACGCTAAAGAGCTCATCCCAGCCGTAGCTGTGCCCGTCATTGGTCCACGAAGGATTTTCTGATTGAATCTTCAGCTCATCTTGACTCAGCTTGCTATTTTTTTCAACTCCCCGAGAACAATCCTCAATATGTTGGCTTGATACATTCTGCTCGTAAACCTCAGCTTGGCTTGATACATTCTGCTCGCAAACCTCAGCTTGGCTTGGTATATTTGTCATCCAATCCTCAGCTTGGTTTAATACATTCTGGTTAGGATCCTCGTACGCACAAACCTCAGAGTGGGTTGATGTGGTGACGGAGTCAGCAGGACTTGCAGCTGAAGAATAGTATGATGGTGTCACAGCAGAGAAGTTATCCTTCGATGAGCTTGTTGAATTCACCACTTCTGGAATGTTTAAACGAGCACAAGGACCATACATAGCTCGTGCAGCATTATCATAGGCAAGAGCAGCTTCATAGGCAGTAGGAAAAGTACCAAGCCATAGCCTAGGCCCTCTGTTTGGCTCCCGAATCTCAGCAACCCACTTCCCCCATGTCCTCTGTCTCACACCTCTGTAATTGCAGACTGAATTCTCTGGCCCTCCTTTACCTTTCATGCATCCCTTCTTTGAGCCCTTGGCAGGAACTTTACGAACTGGTTTATTACCTCCATCACCTTGAGCATCAAGACGCTCATTGTATTCCTTCCACTTTTGAAGGGTCTCAGCTACAGATTTATCACTTGCCCTTTTCCTCTTCTTAGTAGAATCCATGGACATGGAAGTGGCGTTAGAACCTTGAATAAGAGTACCCATATTCTCGATCTCAGGACCCAATAATTATGATCCCAGTACTGGAAAACTACAAGAGTTTCAGAATCTGCAGTAGATAGAAAAGTAAAATTAAGCACCACTGCCACAAACTTGAACAGGAGAAACACAATAAAATAACAAATCTCAAAATCTCCAAAGAGTGACTCCACTACAGCTAATGTTCGATATATGTGTACGTAGAGAACCAGCTAATTCTCATCCTCTCAGGCCAACAAATTTACTTGTTTGTAAAGTTTTCTTTATTTTGTCCTATTTTAAGTTTTCCTCTTCCGAGAAGGAGATTTTAAGCCTCTATCAATTAAAGCCCTTAAAAGAGTAAGTATTGTTATGCAGCACGGAGAGAGTTGTCTTGACCACCAAGTAAATCAATAAACCCAGACAGTAAGAAGATTTCCTCTGTAACCAAACAGGCCCACAAAAACTTAACAAAGAAGATCTAATTTCTAGAACAAGAATTTACCACAACACAAACACCAAACAAGCTTTGTAATATCTCACAATCCAATTGGGTTTTTAATACCCGGAATTTCGTCCAATTATAATAACTCCAAATTCTGAAACCCTAACCCGGAAAACGAAATTCACCTATCAAACACCAAGAAACCAGAGATTACCACCAGTTAAAAAAAGCCCAGGTCCCCAATTCAATCAATCAAACCCTAGAAACAAAAACAAAGCTGAATATATATATATATATATATATATATATATATAAACCTTAGGCTGAGATTAACCAACTAACCTGTCAACCAATGGAGAAGAAATTCGCGTCAAGAAATCAAAATCTTCGAGACCAGACACGTATCACTTAAATTTCCTTGACTTCTAATTCTCTTATGGAATTGTTGTCGTACGATGATTTCCTTTTCTTTTCAGCGCGTTTCTTTCTTTTCTTTTCTTTTCTTTTTTCTTCGTTGTGGAGAGAGAAAACGAGAGGTTTTAAAAGAAACAGAGAGGTCACGCCCAGCTTTTAATCGATTAATAATCGAGAAATCTGTAGAAAATTGAGCGTACCGAGATATTTATAGGCTTTATCTGGATACTTTTGTAAATTAGATTTTTTATCGATGACGTGTCGATTTTACATTGGTGACTCTTTGTATTCGAATCTAGTGACACCTGGGAACGCGAAACTTCTCGAACCTAGAGAGGCTCTCGTCTCTTCATGGCACCAAAGGAATTCCCCTCTTGAGGCCACTTTCTGACTAGTTTCTCCCTGGTGCTTCCTTGAAATTTCCATTTTGCCATTTAAACTTGTTTATTCCATCTTTTTGTTTCATTTTAATTGCCGTTGGTTTTTAAACAGAATATTTTAATAGAGATAATTTGTTCTGTTTGATCTTTTGAAGGTATTTTAATTTGTTCGTAAATCATACTAAAATAAGTAACTAATTTCTCTAATAAATATGGTTTCAACATCTAAATTGTATATTAATTAGAATTATGCAAATGTTATTCTTGAAATGCATAGATTATTACTAGTTTATAGGTTTTTGTTGTGCCATATCAATTTTTTTAACATAACAAAAAATATTTAGATCATAAAAAATTAATTAACATTGTTTTTAACTTATCTAATGAGTTAATTTTAAAAATTTACTGCACCACTCTTTACTTAATTGAAGTTTAAAATTAAACAAAATAAAAATTATACTAAATAGATTCAATAAACTTAGTCGATTAAAAAATAACTCCCACAAAGGTTAAAAAGGTTTGGGATTTAAATTGAGGGGGGGAAACAATGAAAATAACAAAAAAAAATCTAACTTAATTCGTGTTTTAAATTAAATTGGACAAGATCATTCTAATATAATTCAATCGACTTAACTGATTCAAAAATAACTCAATCAACCAACAAATAAATTTTAAGAATGAAATTAATAGAAAAAAAAATCTCAACTCAACTCCTTATCCTATTTTTAAAATTAAAATATTTAGAAATTATTCTAAAATGATCCGGTTACATTAGTCATTTAAACACAACCGTATGAAACCGCGTGATTTTATCTAATTGTTCTAGTATAGCATGGTAATAATCAATACATATCGAAAAAATGAATATTTTTCATATATCAAAATTAAATATTCACCTGTGAAGTAAACATTCATGGGAATGCTATGTCTG